>Ga0209771_1000266_pt1 | contig 34846 bp, 32 predicted proteins | sample SaaInl59LU_5_DNA_FD_184639 | JGI IMG/M metagenome (GOLD analysis project Ga0209771, IMG submission 184639) | Marine microbial communities from expanding oxygen minimum zones in the Saanich Inlet - ESP_59LU_5_DNA (SPAdes) (version 2) | ecosystem: Environmental > Aquatic > Marine > Intertidal zone... | reverse complement strand
TGCAACTGCCATAAACTGAATTACTGTAAAACAAGACCTCTCCCACCACAAATGTCCTTGGTGTAAAATAATGGTTGTATTTATTAACCTCCTTTATAACTTCAAATTGTTGTGGAAAATCTTTGTACACTGTGATATTGAATCCCTCTACCTCAATCCATTGCCTAAAATGTACTCTTAAGAGAAAAATAACAATGTCTTTATCCTCCTTTGATACTTTAATTTCTTCATTAGCTATAAAAGAAAGATGCCTAAAGTAAGTTTGATATAATTTTGAGAGAGTATCAAAAGTAATAATGCGTTTATACTTTCTCTTATAATTTAAATCTACTCCACCTTCTAATAATTTCTCATAATTTTGAATTAAAGAGATTGTTGATTTCAAAACAGAGTAATTAGATGATTTAAAATAAATCTGGAAGTTCTGGGTAAGGGATTATAGACTCCATCACACTGGCTAAAGGCGAAGCTGTAAGTAATGTTAGAGTAATAATTATAGCCGCTAGAAATAGTCCAATTTTCCAATTCCCTGCATTAATCTCATCGGTTTCTTTTATGGTTTTTGTGCTAAGGGAGACGATAGAAATAGCAGACCCAATAACCAACAACCATACTACAAAAGATACCCCAAGAAATATTAAAGTATATTTTATAGATTGCCAAACCACATCATCGGTTTGTTCCAATATCCGATATATTTCGTATAATGGGTCATGTAAGCTTGAAAATAAGATACCCATACAAAGAATAGAGGCACTAAATAAGATCACAATAGCGGGATTCTTTAAAGCTTCCCCTATGTCTAATCCTCGCTTAAAAATTTGAATAATTAGCTTTATCGCAACGAAACTGAAAACAATTCCAACTGTCAATAATATGGCTAAAAGTAAAAGGTTTTTTAATAATAATTGATCCATAGTGTAAAGATTAATTTAAAGCTACTTTCCAATATTTTGTATTGGAGCAATTTGGTGGTAATTGTCCAATTTTCCATCCTTTGGAAGTAGTTTCAAAAGTTAAATATTTTTTTCCATTTTTTGTGACATATTTTCCTCTACCAGGAATATTAAGCCCCAGGACAGCGTGTCCGTATTGTTCACTCACTAAAACTGCCACATCCAAACCGCGCTCTTTTAAAATACTGTAAAGGAACAAAGCTCTTGTGTCGCAATCGCCCTTGAAATTTGCTATAAATTCAGACGGCATCGAAAGGCCATATTTGGTATTTGGTTTACAAGGTTCATTTTGTTGATGATATTGTCTAGAAAAATCGCTCAAATAGGCTGATTGTTGACAGCTTCCTTCGTGGACAAGATAATAAGGAATGGCCTGAATGGAAGTTAAAATAGCATTAAGTTGATCAATGGGCTTTAATGCCTGAATGTCATTTGACGGCTTTAGGTCAATAAACATTTTTCTGATAGAATCCATCTTTGTTTTTTCAAAATCTGAAGCGTTTTTGTATAAATTCCCCCAAAAATAATAATCTTGTCTAATCTCGAGTTGATTTAAAAACTTATTAGATTCCCTGTAGTCATTTAAACTGGCAACAAATTTTTCTTCATACCGATTCCCCTTAAAATCAATCCATTTGTGTTGATTAATAAATAGCTTATCGGACTGTTGTAATGAATCTTCCTCAACCTCAACATATTCGGTCTCGTTATCATCATCTCTTTCATAGTCAAAATCATCTGTGTCTGCATAACTCAATAAGCTATTAATAATTCCAAAAAGAGCTAAAATTGTAAATCCATTAATTAAAAATCGTAGTAATCTGCCAATAAAACTAGCCCTAAATTTACTGTTGAAAAAAGAAAAATAAAGAAGTAAAATAAAAAATACAAGAAAAATAAAAAAGGTCCCATTAATTTCACCAAATGATAAATATATCCAGGTTGGGATTAATAGGAGTGCCGCAAAAAATTTTAGGAGGTTAAAAAAAGAACTTCCAATCGATCTCATCGGATCTTTTTGGGCTACTGTTCTTTGAAAAAATTGTTGTTTTTGAATATTAAAGTTTTCTTTAAAATTAGCCCCCCTATCATTAACCGAGGAACTGAAAAATTCTTTGTTGACTTTAAATATTTGATTGAAGTGTTCCCGCTTATTTTTATACAATCGATTGCCAAAAAACCCATAAGTTGGTTTAATTTCAGTCTCCACAGATGAAGCTGTAAAGCCTGAGAAACATCCCGTTTTTTGGCTTGTTTCTTCAATAATTATGGGGTCAATGTTTTTATTACTTGTTGCCTTGGCATCAACAATATTTACAAGTCGATCCGCCTCAATAGGTTTTTTGACTTTAGTTTTTTGAATGGTATCATAACTAATTATGGCAAAAAATATAGCCTCATATTTGGTGTATTGTTGTCCTTCAGTATCTGTTATTAAGTCAATAATTTTAAACTGATTTAGAACACATTCATTAAATTTAATTTTAAACTGTTCTTTCCCTTTTATCAATAAGACTTCCTGCTTCTCTAACCAGACATATTTTCCGGTTTTAAAAAGAGATAACGGTTTATCTTTAATTGCTTTTGTTTTAAAATCTTGAAGTACAATACGATCAAACTTAGGAGTGTAAGATGTCATACCATTTTCCATGATTTTTCCAGATTCGCTTTTAAACCAACCTGAAAGAGGGCCATATATTAACTTCTTAACTCTCATTAGTTAATTTCAATGTCTAGAATGAAATGAGCAACACCATATTCAAGGTTCTTTTCCAAGCTTTTTTGGGAATATACTTGTTTAAAAAACTGCTCGCCAAGGCATCTATTGTTCAAGGAATTTCCCAACTCACCTTTATAGTGTTTAGTCACATTATTTTGAATATATCTTATAATATATTGATCTTTTAGATTACAATTTTCTCTTTTATCTGAATTCAAAACATAAAGAGAATACGTTCCTGATTTTAAAGAAATATTTTTATCGATATATAAATGTTCATAGGCAGTTGTTTTGGCCTCTTTTAAAGACAGCGACAAACTGTAGTTTCTTAGAGAATCAAGCTTAGAGTCGTTCATTGAAATATCCATGGTTCCAAAACCTGTTTTGGGGTTATCTTTCCACAATAATTCTCCATCTGGACCAACCATAACAAGGTCCAAATCATTTTTTGAAAACCATAATAAACTGATGTCAATAAATTCAGTTTGTGTTAGATTTAAAGAGTCTAAGTAGATAAGTGGTGTCTTTTTTGGAGATATAAAACTATCTTTTTTTATGGCTTGGGTGTCATCACGCCATAACTTATTAGCATCTACTAAGCAGTTTTGACAATTACCAGATACACTATTAATCCAGCCAAAATCATTATTGAAAATTGACAATAATCCTCCTAAAAAAAGTAAAATACCAAGCAAGGACATCAAGCCCCAACATCCAGAAAACAAGGGGTTCCTCATACAGCCCGATTGTGGGTTGAAGGGCGATCTTTGAGCTAAATTTGAATCAAAGCCTGGATTACTAAAGCTCTCATCTTTGAAAGTCTCAGTCGAAAACTGATTGATGTTTTCACTACCGCTCTGATCGATTAATTTTAAATACACCTCATTAGACTTCCCGTCTTTTGAAATGGCAAAGTAATGTACCAATTTATAGTGCCCATTGATTCTTGAGTCTGGAATAAACTTAAGATTCAATATTTTATCTGCGCCAGATTCTTCAAAAGAATTTTTAACTAAAGTAGAATATTCATCAGCTGAAATATTAACCACGTTGTTGATGACATGAATTCCGTTGCTGACAACTAAGTCATCCCAAGAGTTAATGTCCTCAATATTTATTTCTGCGTATCTATAATTCATCTTTACTATTGTTCATAAACACAATCCAATTCATTGATATAAAAATATATTTCTCCCGTTCGTGTGTTATCGTCCTTCCCTGCCATTAAATTAATCTTATACTTATCAAAACAGTCTTCCTCTCCAAAACAATTTTTACAGACATAATAAAATGTGGTACAAGGCGGACCATATCCATTTGAGACCGCTTCCACTCGAAGGGTGTTGATGTGTTTAGGAACTACATCTGTAAGTTCAAATTGCCGAAGGTTGTTTTGTAATTCTAAATTGCTAGCTATCAGTTCATCATTAAAATATAAGTTAACTGTATCTTCATCTTCATCCTCAAAATCACCAACATATAAAAACACTCGATCAGTACTCCCAATATCAATGATTTCTGACTCTTTAATGGGGTTCACAACTTTTTCTTGATTAACCATTAAAGAATCTGGCTTAATTATTTTGGTTTGATCGGTCTCTGTAATGTCTTCGAAATTGGGTATACTCACAACAGAACCTCCTAAATTACATATCAGATACATAAGAATCACAAAAAGACTGAACAAACCAAATAAATTAAATAACGCTCTTAGTACCGGAGAATTAAAGCATGGGCTTGTTAAGCCTGAACCAAAACAGCTATTTCCAAAACAACCAGAATTAAAACACCCTAATCCAAAACATCCCGAAAAACATGGAGAGGGGGTGCCCGCAATTTGTGGACCAGAAAGACACCCTACAGAATTCGAATAGCATCCTGTTTGATTTGGATATAACGTATTTCTAAAACAAGGCTTAGACATTAAACCGTGTTGCATACCATAACTTGAATCAAAGCATGGCTTTTTTCCAGAAAGTAAGCCGTTATTAAAGCAACTTTTTTGTCGCTCCCCGCTATCAAAACAAGCCCTGTCTTCAACAGCTGAAATCTCACTCTTTATAACTGTTTTCAATTCTTTCTTGTCAGGCTTTGACTTAGATTTTTTTGGGGTCCAAACTTTTTTATAAATCAAACACTTACCTTGTAAGAAACCATAAATAAACAGTGGATCTTTTGCATCTGTAGTAACATTATCAAAAATAGGATTGAGGATGGTTAGTAGCTTATAATCTTTATTTTGAGGGTTGGGGAATACCTTATTCTTTGCAGGATATTTTGTCTCTACATTTTCTGTGTTTTCGACAATAATTTTAGGGCAATTAACTAGGTTATTAAATTCTTTAATTTCATAGACAACATCTGTTTCTGTAATATTGAAATTTTTCTCGCCTGTTAACTTAATATCATGGAAGTCATTTTTCTGACTAAATGTGTCAAAAGTTCCTGAAGAAGAATTTCTTTTTGCTTTGAAGGCTGAAGCAAAATTTCCTGTAGTAACATGAATTTTATAACTCATTTTTTCTAAGCTTAGTTATAAAATCACCAATACCCATAATAACTTCAGGCTCTACATTTTCATCATTAACGCCCTTCTCCATAGGAAACTCTGTTTTGTAATCATAGTTGAATTTTGATTTCACAATCTCGATTGTACTTTTTATTATTGGAGTTGAGGTACGAAGGATTGCATTCTTGTGAAGGTGATTGTCTATTTTAAAATAGGTTGACTTTGACCGAACAAACCGCCACCAAAACAAAAACATAAACACTCCAAAAATCGCTAAGATTAGTCCCATGTAAGTTAAAAATGAGGGGCTTTCAGAAAGCATGATTAACGACTTAATAAAAAATGGATTTTTATTAATCTCAGCCTTATATTTTTTTAGTTTTTGGTCAGAGTTGGCTAATAGTTCTTGTTCAATGACTTGGATTTCTTTAGCTAAGATGTCTCTTCTTTCAAGTAGTGGTTTTTTTAGACTTAGATAACTAAGACTGTCTAGCCTAGAATTTGAGTTAGCAATCTTATCCTCAAGATTATTAATGTCATTTATAACATCATTGTATTCTCTACTTTCAATTTTTTTATCAATTTCAACTTGCTCGTTTAGGTTCTTTTGGTAATCTGAAACTAAGCTGTTTTTAAATCCTTTAATGTCTTGTGAGATCGAGTGCTGATTCAACAGCGTGTAAGACAATCCAATAAAGAGGCCTAAAGTCAAAAACAAAAAAATACAACGTGTTAATAACGTTACAGTCGAAGAGATAAAATCAGAAAACTTGCTTTTATCGCTTTGTCCTAGAAAACTATTATGGGATCTCCAAGAAACCAAGGCGAAAGAAAAAACATTATAAAAGGGTAAAAATGCAACAAAGCTAATTATTATTACAGCCCAATAAGGCAAGTCATACAAAATCGCCTGAACGGATTTCAATAGCGTTATAAAGAAAATAAGGAGGAAGGCAACTGTGAATATTGAAAAAAATATCCCACTATTACTCCCTTTTTCTTTTTCTTGCTTTAAAACATATGGGTCTAATCCTAATATATGTTTGAGAATAAAGAAATTAATCTTTTGCATTGGTTATGAGATATAATCCTCAGGGTTATTTTTAATATTTTTCAATTCAGAAGCCTTATAGCTTTCTATTATTGAATTGTTAATTTCCGTTTGGCCGGCAACTCTGGTTTTGGCTATATCTTCCTCTGCTTTAACTTCCAAAAAGTTTACCTTCTTTATTTTTTGACCTTCCTTACCGTCTGGGTAGAAATCATATTCAATGACAATCCCATTAAAAGCTTTAATCTTGTTCTTAAGATTTTCTTCCATATAATCATATGGCCCTTTATTCATCATCATTTTAAAAAATAGTGGTCCTGTTTCAATTGACAACAAGAGAAGCATTAAAAACACCCCGATAACACCAGCTACTTCATCGCCAATTTTTATACGTTGTAAAAGTCCGTCCAGGCCTTTTGCTAATTTCTTATTATTGAGCCGTTCTGTTTTCTGTTCACTATCCAATTCTGTTATTAAAAGCTTAATCTCCCCAATTTCTGTATCTAATTCTTCTTGCTGTACAGCATAGGTTAGCTTTAGATTCTCAAGCTCAGAGGTTCTTTTGGCTATGCTTTGTTCTATTTTTTTTGCAGCGGGACCATAACCTCCTCGACCACTTCCTTTTCGACCTTTTACGCGGCCCTGAATTTCATATTGAAGTTCTTCTTCCAAGGCTAAGGTTTCCAATCTTCTCTCTTCTAAGGTTTTGTTCAAATCATTTTTCTTTTCTCTAAGTGGCGTTCTTTTTTCCTCAAGCTCTTTTTTTAACTTATCAAACTTAGCTGTAGTATTTTCGTCTAATTCTGCTTGATACTCTCTTTGTTTTTGCTCGAGTTCTGCATTGATTTCAGATTCAAATATCTTAAGTTCTAACGGTTTTGAAATTGTAATACCAAGAATTACAGCAATTATTAATCTAGGCAGGGCACGACCAAACTCCCCAAGGGTGATTTTATCAGTACCATCTCCTTTACCTGTAGATGAGATTATAAATCGATCAATATTAAATATCATTAACCCCCAAAAAATAGCAAATATAACTACCGCTATTGATGACACATCGATATTTCCTAGAAAAGACAGCATGCCCTCTTCCCCGGTATTAATTTTATCTACAGCCATTTCTTTAGTGGCAAAAATAGTGCTGAACGCAAACCCACCAGAGACAGCTGCTAAAATCCCTGTAACAAGTACTATTGCACCGATCCCAGCATATTTGACCCTATCATAATTTGTTGCTTTAATAAGAATTTTTTTGTCAGCACCGCAACACCACCATAAGAGTTTAGTGAAAAATGAGACGTTCGTATCTTTCAAATAGTCATTTAAATCCAAATTATAATTTTTTACTTCAGCTTCTTTTGGAGATTTTTGGGTTTGGTTAGTTTGTAAATCTTTTTCCATGATTATTTAGTCCTTAAAATTGGTCGTTTGTATGTAATAATTTTATTTATATATTTATTTTTTATCTTGTAATTTATAGATTTCGAAGGGTTAGAAACTGGTTTAGTTTTGAGTAAAGGAGGGGTAAACTTTATTTCATTAAAATCATTAGTGTAGTTTAGCAAATCTTCAGTTCTGTTTTCTATTCCTTTAGTGTCTACTCTATTGTTGTAAGTTAAATCTACAGAAGGAAAATCGTTTAGTATCAAATTATCGGGCTCTAAATGGAAGCTTGATTTTTGTGACTTTAACCACTTTAATTCAAAGACGACCACCTTTGAAAGTGATTTTGTAGCTTTGATAAAGAGGTGTGATTTTTTTGTGGTTTTAATAAAGAAAAAAGAGCGTTTATATCCAATGATTACTTTGAAACCACTATCAGACTCAAAGTCAAGTTTAAAGTAATCATCAAGAAAAACGTAGTTTAAGATTTTCATTTGTTCCTAAATAAAATATTTTAGCTTTAATAATAACTTTTGTTCATTGGGATGGATGTCTCCGTCAGAACTTACTAATAACCTACAGTAATAAAAGATTTGTTTCTTGAAGTATTCATCTTCAATCAACTGGAGCTTATTGCCATAATTAATAAAATCTTTAAATAACCTACTGTTTTCAAATGCAATGCCAGGTTCTATTGATTTGATTTTCTTTGAAATTGATTTTGATATTAGCTCAACATTAGCTTCTTTGTTAGACATCAAAAAGATGATCTGTTTTAAATCAAATGATTCTGCTTGATCAAAGTCTTTATCTGCAGCAATAAAACACTCTAGTATACTTTTTGTCAAATCATAATGAGCCTTTTTGATTGAATTTTTATACCCCGCTTGAACCTTAGATTCTGGTAATAGATTAATGATTTGTTCATTAGGATTGAATAAACTCCTTTCAGGACTTGAGTAAACAAGTCGGTAGGGTAAAAACTTGGCTTCCTTTTTTAATAGTTGGTTGATTTCATCAAATGCCGTATAAACATTGATTGCTTTACAATTATATAAAATACCCTCAAGGGCGTCTCTGAAATATTCATTTACATATTCCTCGTCAGCTAACATTTTACAAAAATATTCTTTATAAATAAGAAGTGAATCCTCATGATTCCCTAAACAGTAGTGAGAGTATCCAGCATATTTCTGTGAATTATAAACCCCAATTCGATCACCAATATTAAGCGCGATGTCCTTGGCATAATCAGAAAAATTAATTACGGTTTTATAATTTTGCTTTGTGGTGTAAAATTCCAAATACCTGCTTAAAATATAAGACAAATTACTGGCTTTGGTAGAATCTAATTTAGACGATAATGCGTTTGTAATTTTAGATTTTACATCAAAATCCTGTAAATTATTGGTGTTAATTTTATGTCTGTTTGCGACTTCCCCCGTTTCCAAAGACAAACAAAAGTCTAAGTTTGATTTCTTTTCTTTTTGATTGAGCTTTCCTCTGAGAATCCTATCCCTTAATATTTCTCCAACTAACTGAATATCATCACTGTTAAATGCCGAATCTATTAATTCATCATATTGTTTTTCCGAGATACCCCCTTGTGTTTCAATGAGTAATTTATAAAATTGAACTCGGACTTTGTAGTTGTTTTGATACGCATCAAACTCAAAAGATTTATTGAAAAATTCTAAATGACCGCTGTTGGGTTTATATAAACTTAAGGACCATAAATTCCTCAAATTAATTAAATTCATGTCCGACTTTTCTTGATCAGTGCCGTAAGCAGTTATAAAATCATAAATTATTTCTAATAAGGTGGGTTTCTTTTCATCATTAATTAAAATTTTTAAGTTACCATTTTGAATGACACAATTTTTCAGTATGTCAATTATATCAGCAATATAAAACTTATGAACAGGAAGAATATTCGAAAAGATTTCTTTTAAAAATATCACCCCTTCACCGTTTTGCTCTTCAGGTGTTTGAAAAACCTCTTTGGCAACAAAAACTCTAAGTTTTATCAACTTGTCACCATAATTACTTACCCTGTCTCCTAAGTTAATCAATCGTTCGATAAATGAGTAAATTTCATTTTTTGAAAAATAACTTAAATCATCTTTGCTAAACACGTAATCAATAATTCTTTTATCGATTTCTATTTCTTTTTGTTTTTGACCTTCAATATTTGAATGTCTTTTTTTGTAATTTGTTTTTAACCATTTGTAGAAATGTATATTGTTAAAATCAAAAACATTATCATTGCTTATATCATCGTTAATCAGCCCAACATCTTCAATGTGTTCTAAAATATCAATAACATGAATTAGATCGATGCTCCAAACATGGCTTAAAACTTCTGCATTGAATTTTTTACCATATTTAGCAGCAGAGATTAGCAAATTTTTTTCTTCGGGACTAAGCGAGTCAAATAAGTCCTTGTCTTTTTTGTAAAACAACTCATTTTTTAAAACCTTATCTGAAGGTGTTTTTATTAGTTTTAGTATGTTATTGTCTATAACAACATATTTTTCATCCATCAATTCTTTAATGTAAACTTTCAGGGCTAGTGGACTAAAGTAATCATTATCTAAATTTTTAATTAGATGAGGGGATAGCTTATCGTCAACGACTAATTGGTCTGTTTTCAAGCAATACTCTGAAATAAATGCATTTGGATTGGTGATAACAAGTTCACTTTCACTAAACGCAGTCAGTCTGGTTAGTTCTTCCAGATAGGTGTTAAATGGCTGGCCTTCAATATTATATTCGGACTCATAACTGAATATAAACTTGATGTATTTCTGAAAAAAAGTGCGCTTAGAATGATTTTTTATAAGGGCGTTTACGAAATCTTTATTGTTAATATCCTTTTCTATAAAGTGATAATCTTCAAAAATTACAATCTGTTTTCGATTGGTTTGTTCTCCAAATTTTGCCAATTCCTCCAATAAATCTGAACTCAAATCCATCAGATTCGTAGTATTGTCCTCTATATCTAAAACCTCAGAAACATCAATCTGGGCCACCTTTGAAACAGTTTTAAGTGCAGTACCAAGGCCTTTAACAGCAGCGGTATTCCTATTAAAGAAACTGTTCGAAATACTAAGACTAGAATCAATGAAAATATTTTTAAACACACCAAATTCAGTATTGTAATTGGTCTGTTGATCATCAAATGAGCCTTTGAATAATTCAATTTTATTTTTTTTGACCTTAAAGAAATGATTAAGAAGTCTCGTTTTCCCTGACCCTCGATTACCAGAAAGTATTAAAACATTTTTCTCTAAATCATTTACAAATTTGTCAATGTCATCCATGACCATTGCCGCATTTGTTCCATTGCTGATGAAATTAGGGGTTATGTCAAAATCAAAAATTTTATCTTCCGTAATTGTTTTTAATTTCTTTTCATTTTCTCTGAATCTAAAATAGTACAATGAAATCACGTTAGATAAAATAAGAAAGATGACACTATAATTGACGTTGCCAGCCATCATGAAGTATTGAACCAAAATTAAAATAATGAAGTTTAATGACTCAACAATCATTAGCGATGTTTTCTGGAAATTTTTCCTAAACAAATCTGAAAGGTATTTTCCTAGGGTAATTGACGGTAATACTAAAAGAAACAAAATCAGCACATACACCACATAGATGTAAAAATCAGCACTCACAGATTGACTTAAGGAGTTGTGGTATTCCAAATACAGGTATGGAAATGAAAGAGAAATAAAAATTAATCTTGTTAAACTTTCAGGAGAAGAAGTTGTACTTTTTGAAAATTTGTATCGAACTAAAAACCCGATACTAAAAACCATTAACATTGGCGTTGCAACCTGTGCTATAGGCCATAACCGCGATAAAAAATCCCCCTTAAAAGCATTTATATCAGGCCTTATGTTCTGTGACAGCTGACTAAAAATATAAATTGCCATAATCGCGGAACCAACCAACAACAAATGATCAAAAGATTTTAGTTCTCTGAGAAGATTTTTTTTGGAAACTTTTAATGCCCTGTTTGCAACTTCATATTTTAAAAATCCAGAAAATAGAACAAAGTAGATAAAGGTGAGGGTGAGAAAAAGAAAAAAGAGAAATCTAACAGAGGCATTAAAGGATTCTGATTTATCAAGCTTAAATTTTTCTGTATACTTGTGAAAAACTTTAATGGGATTGGATCTATTAATAACGTTTAAGGTAATTCCCTTATAAAATATATGATCGAAAGAGCCATTGTCAGAAAGAGAGATTGATAACAAGTCATCAATTCCATAATAATTCAATATCTTTAGATAATCATCACTTGAGAAAGCGTTTTTCATGTATCTATCATAACCTTCTTCTCCCAAGATTTGTTTAAATTCATGTGGCCTTATAGCATAATGTGAGGTATTGACAGAAATATAGTCCAATAGCACCCCTATGTGGCCAAAAGAAAAAGGGTCAACTTCAAAAATTATGAAATGAGATGTGTCAGATAAATTGCCTTTGTATTTTGGATCAGCTTGATCTAAAAAGCTTTGAATTAAACCTTCTAATAACAACTCCTCAGTGTCGTCAATAAAATTGTAATCGTCTCGATGTCCAGCAAGAACTGAAAAAGATGGATAAATATAATTTAAATTATCTTCCGCAATTTCTCCAGAAATTGTTAATTCGCTTTCCAGTGCGTTGATGTTAGCAAGAATGGTACTATATTTTGGGTGTGTTTTATCGAGTTTTGAAAAGGCAATTTTTGTGGAATCTAAAATAGATTGAGCATATTTAAAGTCGTAATAAGAATTTAATTTACTTGCACTAAAGAAACATGCAACAGTTGCTTTTTTATATAATCGCTCAACTTCTTCCACTTGAGACAGAAGAATACAGGGAATGAGCATTAAAAATAATAATTCAAGCTTTATAAAGCGAATCAAAGTTTCTAAGTGTTAAATTAGTTAATAGCTAATATAAAAAAAAATATTAAATTTTATTAACTTTGAAGACATCAAATTATTGTAATTATGGAGAAAAAAATATTAATTTTCAATATTATTTTTTTATTAATCTGTTTAAATCTAAATTCTCAAACTATAATTAATACCGAGAATATGATGTCAGAATTAAAGGATGATTTATCCTACAACATGAGTTTTCAGGGAGATTTTAACTTTGGGAATATTAAATTGATGCAATTTTCAACTGCGCATCAGCTCTCTAAAAAGTCAGGTAGAAATCTTATTAGATTACTGTTCAATTATGATTATATAAAAGAAAGCGATGAAATCATAGCCTCTGACTTTACTGGTCAATTAAGGTATAATTATAGTATTGGTGAAAATTCGGTTTTTGCTTTTGTTCAAGGACAAAATATCAAATCAATTAGAATGAAACACCGTTATATAAGTGGAGGAGGCTACCGGCACCAAGTGTTTTCAAAAGAAGATTCATATTTTGATTTGAGCGCTGGATTGTTTTTTGAAGATGAATTGTATGATGAAACTGAAACTCAGCAGTTGCAAATTTATAACTGGCGATACAGCTTCAGCGCATTTGGTAAATATGTTTTGAGCAAAGACTTATTTGTAAACCTATCCATTTATTATCAAATTAATACTTCGAACACAAAAGATTATCGATTGTTTATCCAACCTAGAATATATTATTCTTTGAAAAAAATTGATTTATTTATTGACTCTACCTATAGGTTTCATTCAACGCCCTACATTGATGTCTTGACAACAGACACTTCATTAAACTTAGGCATCGAGTTTTCATTGTAACATGCCAAATATCATAATTACTTGTTTAAGAACAATTAATTTATAATTATTAAATAGTCTTATAAATAAACATCTTTAATAAATAAAATTCATATTTTAGGCATCGTTTAATAAATTTTTAAAAATGAAAAAATGAAAATATTTATACCTGATTCTTTGTTTAAATATATTTTTCGGATGTAAATACATCTCAGAAACAATCACTGATGAATCTAAAGAAATCGTAACAGAAGAAAAAGATCAACTTCAAGAAGAAAAAGATCAACTTCAAGAACTCAATGAGAAAATTAATCAAATGACAGAAGAAGACTTGAAATTTGAGTCAATTTTTGAAAAGAGGTCATTGTTTATAAAAAAGGCGAAAATTTTAAAGAAGCTTTCTATGGGCTATCCAAAGATTCAATACGGATTGAGTTTTTGTCAGATTCAAAAAGATGAGTCTTAATTTGTCATTTGTATGTTTATTAGATCGTTTTCCGAAAGGTATAAACATTGAAAAATGAAGATAATATATATTGATTTAGACGGGGTCATTGCTGATTTTGATAAAGGCAAAAAAGAACATCCTCTGGGAAACATAACGCCTTACATAGGAAGACCCGATAAGTTGCCGGGCCTTTACGAAAACTTAGATCCAATTGTGCACTCAATAGAATCCGTAAATAAACTGCTTTATGATTCCCGTTACGATGTTTATTTTCTATCTACTGCACCATGGGACAACCCTGAAGCTTGGACACATAAAAGACTATGGGTAGCGAAATATTTTGATGAAAAACTAATCAAAAAGCGATTAATTCTTTGCCATCATAAACAACTCTTATTAGGGGATTATCTAATCGATGATAGGCCCTTTAATGGGGCTTCAGAATTCAGGGGAAAATGGATTCATTTTGGTAGTCAAGAATTTCCAAATTGGAAAAGCGTGTTAAACTATTTTGAGATTTAGAGTAGATGAGAAGCAATAAGTAAAATTCAAATGAAAATATTATACTTCCACGGTCTTGAAAGCTCATTACCATCATCAAAAGCAAATTGGATGGGGGAGCTAGGTCATACGGTAGTTTCTCATCCAATGAATTATGAATATGAAAATTCATTTGAGATAGCTCTTAAATTCACAAAATCCTTTAACCCTGATATGATTGTTGGCTCAAGCATGGGGGGCTATTTTGCCTTCAGAATTGGAACTCACATTTCGACTAAACTAGTGTTATTAAATCCTGCTTTGGCGAAAAGAACTAGAGATTATAATTATCCAATAAACGGAGAATTCAAGCCCAAAATTTGGGCTTTACTTGGAAAAAATGATAAAGTAGTAGATCCTAGGAATACAACTAAAAAGCTTAAGGAGTTAAATGCTATTATAACTATTGAGGACCATGGACATAGAACACCCCTGGATGCATTTAAAGATTTTATTAACAAGCATGGTTTATTATCATTAAGTTAGTTTATAATGAGTAGTATTTCTTTAAAAATAGACAAGTTATTCAGGGAACTGAGTGACGATTATAAAGCTATATTATTAGAAAATGATTTTATCTACATTTTTTCTAAATCAATTTATTTTTTAAAGGATGGTGAATCTGTCTACAGACAAAAGGACTATTTTAAACTACCAGATCATACATATAGCCCGGAAGATATTTTAGTAGTCAAGAGAGGGTGTAACCAAATAATAAAGGGTTATGGGTTTAGCGAACAAAATTCATTTGAAGATTTAGGGATAAGAGGTCTTTATAAACTATTTGAATTATTTCATTATGAAATGTGTAATCAAAAAATTGTCAAAAAAAACAATGAGTATACAATTGACAAAATCGAGTTTCATCATAAAATGAAAAAGACTTCGTTAACTTGTTTTAATAAAGTCAATTAGCTAACACATAATTCTACTTTATTTTTCTAGAAAATCAAGAATTTTTATTTGAGAGTTTTATAATTTAACCTGTGAATAATAACATTTATTATTTTTTGAACACGTGGTTGGATGAGCACAAGAATTATTACCTGGTCTAACACAAGTTATCCTAGGTTTTGGCCCACCAGCTTTTATTTTTTTTGTTTTGTTAATTATTGTTTCAATATTTAAATTTAAAAAATCAATTTAACTAGGTTAGTTATATTGTTTTAATGTTTAAAACTAGCCCTTCATTAATTCTAATATTTAACACATCTCTATTGTTAAAAACAAGATATTGTGCTTTAATACCTGTTAACTTACCATTGAAGTTTAATTTCTTTGACATATTTAAACTTTGTACTCTTTTAATTCTGCTTTGGTTAATTGGATAATCAAAAAGTAATGTTTTTTCTTGCAATGCGCTGCTGGCATAGTCTTTTACTTCATTGGGAAGGTGGGACAATGCCCGTTCTCTCTCAGCGATCAGGTCTATGGGTTGAGGAGTTTGGGTTAACATCTGCCTCCAGTTGGTTTTGTCATTGTAACACTCTTTAAGTGCAACTTCCGTAATTCCCGCCAAGTATCGGTTTGGCACCTCGACAATCGGAATAGCTTGTTGAGCCCCCTGATCAATCAAGCGAGTAGTTAATTGAGTTTTTTGAGTTACTCCCACTTTTAGTCCACTGGAGACAGCAAAATAAACAATATGAGGTTGGAGCTGCACCTTTTTCTCATAGGTCAAGTCACGGTCTTCAATGTCCAGGTGGGCCTGACTGAGCTCTGGTCGCATAACCCAATCTGCCGTTTGGGGCAATTCAAAAAAACAAGATTTGCAAACCCCTTGACGAAAAACTGGTTTATAACCCTTACAATTCAAACATTGAAAACCATTAAATTTTACTGAAATCCTCCTATTTAGAAAAAAATTCATGTTAAATCCATCTAGATAATAACGAACAGGGGTGCCAGGTTCAGCACTCATTTTATTAATAACAATAGTTTTATTCATGATTTGAAAAAATATTTTTTGTGTAAATGTTACTAATTTTTGAGTGTAAATTATCCAAATGACTAAAGTCAATTCTATTTATGAGGGTATTATACAGGAGTATCTCGTCAATTAATTCGTCAGATAAATTAGGAGCAGAGTGAAGTTGGAAATATAAAAACTTTAGGTGTTTATTGAAATCCCACTCATTTGAAATTATATTTTCTGTAAGCCCTCTAACGAAGTCGTTAACATACAATTTATCAATTAAACTAATTAGTGTGTGGGTTAGGTTATTTTCACAGATATTTAAACCCAAATAATAATATGCTTCATGTAAATCTTCCTCTCTTAGTTTTTTTAAATCTTTAATATATTCAAAAGGACTAAAAAAATTATTATAATAACATTGTAGAATGATTGTATTATAATTGAATAGAATTTTTGAATTATAAACATGATATAATTCCTTTTTAAAACCTAAGTCACTAATTAATTCTATTATTGTTTTTATTGACGGTACAGACGAGTAAAATTTAACAACGTTTGCATCTAAATTTGATTTATTTAAAAACTGTTTTAAAAATTCAGAAATTGCTTTAAATCGGTTAACATGAGTTAACAAATACAATAAAACCAAATTATTTTGTTTTTCAAAAATAGATTTCAACTTAAAAATAAGAGAATCAATAATCGGGCTTAACTCATTTTTTATTTTTAGGGTTTTTAAATCTCCTATTTTTTGTGAAAGTGTTAGTTTTTTGAAGTATAAACTTTCAATTTTTTCAAAATATTGTGATGCATATTTTTCAGGTAATGTCTCTTTCAAATCTTTGATTTCATTTTTCAAGAACAAATTAATATCCGCCTTATTTGGTTTAATTGTAATCTGTTGAAGTTTTGATGATGCAGCTTCTAAATTACTAGTAGGGATAAATTTATAATTAAGATAATCATCTTTTGAAATATCGTAATCATGATTCCATTTTTTTTCAATTATTTGTAGAACAGATTTAATTTCTTTGTTAACTTCATTAAGTTGAAAAACCAGTTCTTCAATTTCTAAAATTTCAAAACCGTCTCCAAAGACAATTGAATTATTAATGATTTTATGAATTGTTGATTTTAATTCAGTTAACAATAGGTCTTTTAAATTATCTTTAGAAAGATTTAGCTTTTCATCAATATTCTTAAGTTGCCAACTTAACATAATATCTTTTAACTCAGTACTTGATAAGAAATCAAAAATTAAACCAGGGTAATCTTTCTCATTTGATGATTTAATTTTTTCGAAGAATCCACTTTGCAGACTAATTATTATATTTTGTTCCTCGGATAATTTATCATCTAAGCCTTTAAGCTTAGGTATTGATTTTGAATTTAAAATTATATATTCTGCGAGACGATAATTAAGTTTTTGTATAATTTTATTTTCATTGAAATTTAAAATAGAGGAAAAGTTGTTAATTTCTATTGCTAGAAGTTTATATAAACTCGGAGGATCATTTTTTTTAATAAAGTATTCAAAGCAGTACTCTAAATAATACTCAAATGAATTTCTATCTAAGCTTTTTAATAAATTTTTGATGGAATTTATTTTTTTAAACTTGAGATATTTGTTAAATACGATTTTTAATCTATCAATCAATTTAAAATAATTAATCTTATTGTTGTTACTTAAAACATCATTAATTATTCTTATTTGATCTTTTTTATTAAAATCAAAAGCCTGATTTATCAAAAGGGTTATCAACTCACTTTGATGTATTTTAGATGTTGTAGATGTAATTGCATTGATCAATATATTTGTTTTTCCATTGGATGCTGTATACTCATACAGTTCAATAAGTTTGTCTTGGAAGTATGTAGGATCATCAATTGAGGAAAAATAAGATGAATAATTTTTTGATTTAGAATTACTATTTAAATTATCTTTTATGAATGAAATTACATTGGAATTACCTAAACATTCAAATGCATTTTGAATGTTTTTTGAAAAGTAGTTTTTTTCGATTGGTAATTCGACATTGAAACCTGTAGGTAAATGATCTAAAATTATAGAACAGTCAACACCTTTGTCATTGAGTGTAGAAAGTAATTTTAACCAAAATACCTCTGACCCAACTTGGGACAAATCTTCAAAAAATAATTTAAATTCATTATTTTTTACAATACTAAAAACTGTTTCTAAATGTCCTTGAGTAATCTTATTAGTTTTAATCAAGTTAAGCAACTTAAAAATAGTTAATAAGAAATATTGTTTAAAAAAGATTTTATCTTTTCTAAGTCCAATAATTAAAAAATGATTAACAAAGTCATTTAATTCATATTCGAAAGAACTTTTTAGCTCTTCAAAAATCAGACCTTTAACCTTTAATTTTTGATCTAAAAAAAGAAAAAAATCATCATCATTATTTTTTTTAATTGATTTTTTTAACCCATATTCAATAGACAGAATAAAATAATTTAATGATTTTAAGTATGTGAAATTCATTTCAATGAATTTTGTATCTAAAGAATATGATTTTAATTCTTGATAATATTTTGGCTTAAAAAAGGTTAAATCATAAAGATGACTTGAGTAATATTTGAGTGAAAACTCAACAAACTCAGTTAAATAATCTGAAGAGTTTTTTAAAACTTGTTTACAAAAAGAAATGATAGATTCTGTGTTAAGTTCAATTAGTGAATCATTTGTCTTTGATAATAGAAAGACTTTAATACGCTCATGATACAATTGATACTTTCCACTTTCTGGGGAATTGAACCAACTTGAATAACGGTCAATTAAATTTTTTATCTGCTCTTCATCTTTTTCCATAACAGCTGCGGCTAGGTTTGCAGAAACAGGGCCTTTGAAAAGTGCCCATAGTGCTAACTGTTTCAGTACTTTTTCACGTTCACTGACTGGTGTTTTCTGAGCAAACTCTTGCTCATATAAACCAATGAAACCCTGAGGCAAAGCTGATGCGTTTTCAGCATTCAATGAGCCTTTATTTAGGCCATCGTAAACGTAACGCAAGTATGTGGGCTCTATCATATGCTTATTGAATGGCCCCCCTAATTAATACTTGACTCAAAAATTCTTTTGAAGGATTAAATTTTTCGAGTGCCATTTCTACTGATTCTTCCGTAAGGCCCCGCATTGGTTGAAGAACATCAATGGACTTATTATTCTTACTTTCAGGGAATCGATAAAATCCTTCTCTGTATGTAAATATCCACTTGATATTCGAGGTGCTTTCCCAGCTGTTTGTCACTTCTCCATTTTCATCATAATTGTAAAACCAATCAGAAATGTTAAGTTGGGGATATGCTACAGCTGCTTCATCCAAGCCATCCAGTATAATTGCTAGATTTCCTGTTATATTCTTTCTTGAAGGAGTAAAACACTCGTCTAATAATTGATGAAAGAGCATGATTAAATCAGTATACTTACTTGGTAAGCGGTCTAAACTTCTTAAAATATTTTCATCTTCTGTTTTCCATAGCTGCTGTTTTTTACCTTGTATGATAAAATGATACAGCGTGGCATGTAAACTGTTTTGTATACCACTACCACAAAAATGATGTAATACAGGCATGCTGATTTTTATTCCAGAAAGTTCTTGAATAATATTGGCAATCAATGCTCCCTTTCCCATACCTGCGGTAGAAAAAATAGGCAGTATATTTTGATCATTTTCTTTAGTTGCCCATTCTAAAATTGCATTGTTTTCTTTATCTCTACCCACAAAACATTCACAATAGTAGGCTATTCTGTTGCTGTGATCAAAAACCTGCCCTGCCCCAGCTTTTAAGGCTTTACGCATGGGTTCAAAAACAGACTCATAATGTGCTGCACCATCTTGTTTTTCCAAATCCCCGTAGTAAGTACTGATTAGTTCTGCGGTTTCTTTGTTGTTGTACAAACCTTGGAAAATGTACGGCAACCCGTCTTTAGCCCCCTTTTGTATAAATGGATGAAGAGGGATTTCATTCCCTTTTTCAATAAAGAAAAATTGATCTTTTTGTTCTTTGATTTCGGTTCCACCAAAAAGCTGACTAGTCGTGTTTACTATTTCATGTAAGGTTTCTATACCTTCCAAAATTTTCTTCACGTCTTGCTCCCTCAGAGAAATATAACCGTGAACGTATTTATTTCTAAAGGTGATGAATCGTTCCATAAGCGATTGCTGTCCTTTTGGTGGAGTAATACATGATCTCCAAGGGCTGTCTTCATGACAAGTAATTGACCAAATAACCTTCCAACTGGTATCACTAGGTAAATTTTCTCTTAGGTTGTCTACGATTTGCTTCATAAGCAGTGCGTCGTCTTCTGGTGTGCCTTCTTCTAATTTTTTAGAAAGCTGAATTACTGCACCTAATCTTAATATGAGCGTGGATGCACCTAAACCAGCCATAAGTAAGTTATTAACTGACGCTTTTTGATTAGTCATTAGCTCAATGAATTGGTCGTTATTAATGTTACCTAATTTCATTTGAGCAAACTGTTCGTTAAACCTGTTTAAGTATTTGGATAATGGTTCTGGTAACTTACTCATAGCGCTAAAGTTTGGTGTTGGTACTCAAGTTTGGAATCTCTTCTTCCAATTGAAAAATAAATTCTAGAGGCTTCTGTGATTTCTTTAGGGAAACCATACAAATCATCAAGCACATCTTCTTTAAAAGGGATTCTGCTGGACTTTAAAAATGGATGTAAAAAAGCAAAAGCTTCATGTACATATTCCATGGGATATTCGTGCTCATCGGCAAACCGCCTAGCTACAATTTCTTTGTTGGAGATTTCTTTTAGTAAATGAGTAATAATCTTTTTAATTAATTTATATTGTTCCAGCTCATTAATAAATTCTTTATTAGGTCCTTTATATCTAAGGTAGTTGTCTAAAAGTGGGACCCACTCTTTTTCTTTAGGCAGGTAGGTTTTGCTTTCGATTTCTTTGGAATCGTTGAAAAACTGATCCATCCAAGTGTAGTGAACGCCAAAAGCAATAAGTAATATCCTGTTTTCGTATAAAAAGTCTGCTAAGTGCAATAAATGATCCGACTGAAATAGCGAAAGGTGGATGTCTTTAATGATAATCACAGGTTGCTTACTGCATTTTTGCCGAAGTTCTTTTACTGCCTTAAAGTTGTCGCTACTGTATTTTGTGGCACCAGATTCAGTTGCAAGTGTGCTTATTAGCTTACCCAATAAAAAGTTAGATGTAAAGGTAATTCCCTCACTATCTAGGGCTAAAAACTGAGAAACGTGAGTATCTGATTTTTTTAATTGCGTATGTAGATTGGCTATTTGCTCATTTACATTTTCATTTGGCCTGTGCCAATAAGCCATTGCACCTTGAGATTTTTCGTTGGTAAATTTGGTAACTTGGCTATTTACTTTTTGTTTGGTAAGGTTTCTTGCTAACCAAACATCTTGTTCTTTACTAAAATCATCAGAAAGTTGGTGGCGAATGGTGAGTGATAGCTGTCCAAAGGCATGCGCATTTTGCATCAGTGGCCACTCCTCATCTAAAATATCCCATCTTCCGCTGTAGGCAGTGAGCTTATCTTGTTTCGAGATAAAATGAAAGCCGTCGTCTTTGAATATTGAAAATACCTTTGCTTTGTTCAGTTGGGCAATTACTCCAGCTACATGACTGGCTTCTTTATGGTTTCTTTCTGGGGGTAATAAGAAAAAGCCGTGCATTACCTCGTTTCTTAGTAATGCTAAGTGGTGTATTTGGGTATTTAGCTGCTCTGTTTTTCCATTTTTCTCCCAAAAAAGTGGATAAAGTATTTTGGCTTCTTTGGTTTCTAGTTCCTTGATCATGTTAGCTGCCCAGCGGTAGAGGGGGCCTGCATTATAAGCATGGCTATTGGTGGTAAAAAGTTGCAATAGAAAATCGTTGTATACCGACTTTTGATTGGGCTGGTTGAGGTAAGCTGCCATACCAAGTGCTGCCAATTCTAAAAGGACAGTTTCACAGAGTTCAACCAGTTCATCAGCTACATACGCCTCATCTTCATTGAGCACTTCGTTAATGGCCTCTTTAAGGGCTAAGGGTAAGTTGGTTTTATGTAGTTGGGCTAGTTGTTTGTTTTCCATTGGTATAAATTTAAAAAAATTATGTGCTTGCACTTATCCTCCTCCAATCTTTGATGTCCAATACTTCACTCAGGATATCTAGCTTTTCTTCATTGCGTTCCTCTTCAAAAAAGCAAGCTATTTTAGCTTGATGAAAGAGAATATTGGAAAAGTTCTCTGGGTATTTTGTATGATGATATAGGTATGGATATATAGCTTTAGATAGGTCCATTTGCTCATAGATTTTTTCAGACATACCTTTTATAAAGGCACCTTGGTTTTTTTCTTACTTGCTCGGTTGTGCCACTTTTGCCGTGTGACAACTTAAAAAATATAGGATTGAGACCAGAACTCTTGGTTCTTGAGTCAAGTTTTAAGGTAATAATCATACCCAAATATAGCAAAAAAAATGAATAGGTGCACGCACAGGTGCACGCATAATAGAAAAGACCGCCTAAATAGACAGTCTTTTAAGAAGTGACCTCGGCAGGATTCAAACCTGCAACCTCTTGAGCCGTAATCAAGTGCACTATTCAGTTATGCTACGAGGCCATTTTGAGGGTGCAAATATAAGGTAATAATCTTTTTATCAAAAGAATATTGCAGCTATTTCAAAAAACTTACATTTGTAAACGTACTGTAATTTAATATGACATGAAAATAGAACAAATCTATACCAGTTGTTTGGCACAAGGTGCCTACTATATCGAATCTAATGGCGAGGTTGCCATCATCGATCCACTTCGAGAAACTCAACAGTATGTCGATAAAGCGGCTGCCAATAATGCGACAATCAAATTTATTTTTGAAACCCATATTCATGCCGATTTTGTATCTGGACATGTAGACTTAGCAAAAAAAACAGGGGCAATGATTGTCTTTGGACCAAATGCGAATACGACTTTTAATTGCTATAATGCCTCTGATAATGAAGAATTTAAAGTTGGAAATATTACCATAAAAGTACTTCACACACCTGGTCATACCCTAGAATCTGTCACCTATTTACTCATTGACGAAAACGGTCGACACCATGCCGTATTTACAGGAGACACACTGTTTCTTGGAGATGTTGGACGTCCAGACTTGGCGATAAAATCGGACCTCACTGAAAAAGATTTAGCAGAACTATTATATCAATCATTGCGAACAAAAATCATGACTTTGGACGATTCTGTAATTGTCTATCCTGCTCATGGTGCTGGGTCGGCTTGTGGAAAAAACTTGAGTAAAGAAACTGTTGGTTCTATTGGAGATCAAAAAAATACCAATTATGCTTTGCGTTCCGATATGACTAAAGACGAATTTGTAACCGAAGTTTTGGAAGGCATCACTCCACCTCCACAGTATTTTGCGAAAAATGCAAAACTGAATCAAAGCGGGTATTCCGATTTAGATCAGGTATTATCAACTGGAAATCACCCACTTTCAGTAGAGGCGTTTGAAGAACTTGCAAACACAAAAGAAGCACTTATTTTAGATGTGCGAACCCAGCAAGACTTTGTGAGAAACCATATTCCAGGGGCTATTTTTATTGGTCTTAATGGAGGCTTTGCGCCTTGGGTTGGAGCGCTCATTTCCGATATCAATCAACCCATACTATTGGTCGTCCCAGAAGGGATGTCCGAGGAAGCGGTAACCCGATTGGCGCGGGTTGGCTATGACAACACACTTGGTTATTTAGAAGGTGGCATGGATGCTTGGACAGCTTCAGGAAAAACCACCGATCAAATACGCTCTATTTCAGCAGATGCGTTTTCAGAAAAATCTAATGACAACCAGCTTCATGTTTTGGATGTTCGAAAAGACGGCGAATATGCTTCGATGCACTTGAATATGGATGCTGTTCAGCATTTTGCTTTAGATTATATCAATCGTCAAATGGATCAAATTGACTCTCAAAAAACCTATCATATCCATTGTGCAGGTGGCTACCGTTCTGTCATTGCAGCGTCAATTTTAAAAGCACGAGGATTTCACAACATCATTGATATCGCTGGTGGGTTTGCAGCCCTCAAAAAAACCAATTTATCGATGTCTGAATTTGTATGTCCATCCACACTTTAAATATTAAAATTATGATCACAACTCTTGAAATTCAGAATCTAAAATGTGGCGGCTGCGCACATACCATTATATCACAACTTAATGCCCTGGAAGGAATTCAAAATGTAGGTGTGGTTACAGAAACCAATACTGTTACATTTGAAAACAGCTCAGTTGGCGCAGTAGAAATAGCGACTAAACGCCTCTCTGAACTCGGATATCCAGTAAATGGAGCTGCCAATTCAATTGGAAAAAAAGCAAAATCATTTGTAAGTTGTGCTGTCGGACGTATGGCGAAATCTTAAACGATTTCGGCACTTAAACCCGCTTTTAGAAGTTGGCTACATTGCGGCTCTAACTCCTCGTAAACTCCTGTTTTTACTGTACACTTTCCTTTATAATGTACTAATAACGAACATTGTTCGGCTTGCTCATAAGAGTGATTACAAACATGAACTAAGGTTTCAATAACATGGTCGAAAGTATTGACCTCATCATTGAACAGTACAATTTCGTTCAAGTGACCTTCCTCTACTGAGGTCTCAAACTGTTCTTTAATTTTTTCTTTTGTACTCATAATGACTTAACGAATTTTAGGGCAACCCAATTGTTTCGTTTTAATTTAGTTTCGAGTTTGAGGTTTAGTGCTTCACAAGTGGATTCAATCAACTCGCAATCACTATCATAAAAACCACTTAAAAATAAGAAACCTCCTTCATTTAAACAAGTACTATATGTACTTAAGTCATGGAGTAAAATATTGCGGTTAATATTTGCTATGATGATATCATATTGCTTGTCTACAAGCAAGGCGGCATCTCCTTCTAAAACGTTGATATGGCGGCACTCATTTCTAGATATGTTCTCTAAACTATTCAAATAACACCAATTATCAATATCGATAGCATCTAAGGATGTTGCGCCTTTTTTTTCTGCCAAAATAGCTAGCACGCCGGTTCCACAACCCATATCCAAAACCGATTTATTCGTGAAATCTGTAGCTAAAATATGTTCAATCATCATATGTGTGGTCTCATGATGACCCGTTCCAAAACTCATTTTTGGTTCAATTACAATGTCATATTTAACATTGAAAGGGGCATGAAAAGGGGCGCGAATGGCGCAGTGATCATCCACCACAATAGGGTTAAAGTTTTTCTCCCATTCTGCATTCCAATTGGTCTGCGCAATGGTTTCAAAATCATAAGTAATTATAAACTCCTGAGAATTTAAAATCTGAATAGCCTCTAAAATTGTATCAAAATGATCGGATTCTTGAATATAGGCAATAACGCCATCAGGGGTTTCCACAAAACTTTCGAAACCAGAAAAGCCAAGTTCCGCAATTAGAATTTCGGTACCTGGCTGAACGGGTTCAACTTTAAATGTATAGCCTATATAAATAGAATCTGCCAAATTTAAAATGCGTTTATGATGGCTGTAAATTGCTCAACATCCAATGCTGCGCCACCAATTAGGCCGCCGTCAACATCTGCTTTTGAGAAAATCTCTTTAGCATTTGCGGGTTTTACACTTCCACCATACAAAATAGAAACCTCAGCAGCTAAATCTGCTGAATATTGATTTGCAATCGTTTGACGTATAAAAGCATGCATGTCTTGCGCTTGTTGTGGCGATGCGGTTTCTCCTGTTCCAATGGCCCAGACTGGCTCATAAGCCAGTACGATGTGTTTCCATGCAGAAGCTGGCAAATGAAATAAAGCATTTTTAATTTGTGCTTCTACAATGGCTTCTTCATTTCCAGATTTACGATCTTCCAATTCTTCTCCAAAACAAAAAATTGCGCGCATATCATGTGCTAATGCAGTATCGACTTTTTTAGCCAATAATTCATCGGATTCATTAAAATAAGCACGACGCTCACTGTGACCTAAAATAACCGTTTTCACGCCAACACTCTTGAGCATTCTCGCGCTAATTTCCCCTGTATAAGCACCATTTTCTGCAAAATGCATATTTTGAGCCGCTACAATAACTTGACTTCCTTTTACTGAATTTGAAGAGGTCAAAAGACTAGTGAAAGGGGGTGCAATAATAACTTCTGTTGGGGTATGTTTCAATTCCTTTAGCAATTTAGAAACGAATAATTCTGAATCAACATAGTCGTTATTCATTTTCCAATTTCCTGCTACAATTTGTTTTCTCATTTTAAATTATTTAATAGTGTTTTATCTGATGTTTTGATGGCTTTAAAAACTTTAATCTGTCCCTGTTTATCTATAATCATATACCGCGGGATCCAATCTAAATCTAAAAATGTACCCATGGCACCTTTCCAGCCCGATTGCATAAAGTAATGATCCCCTTTTATTTGTAATCTATTGATTCCTTTTTTCCAAGCGTCTTGTGATTTATCAAGGGATAAATACACAAAGTCAATGGCTGTATACTCTGCTTGAAGTGCCTTGACACTCGGCAAACCCTTTAAACAATCTTTACACCAAGAGGCCCATATATCTATAAATATAGTCTTGCCTTGATGGTTCTCTAAGATCGTTTTAAACAAAACTGAATCCCCGCTTAATGTCACAAATTGATCGTTTAAGGCGTCTTCAGAAAATTGAGTTTCCACACGTGTTTGACAGCTTAAAATCGTGCTAATGAAGAAGGCTACTAAAAGAAGTTTTTTCATTTTAATACTTGATTTAAGTGTTTAGTTTAATTTTTGGATCCAAATAGGTGTACATAATATCTACAAAAATATTGATCAGCACAAAAGTAAGGGCAATTATTAAAACAGCCCCCATAATTACGGGTAAATCTAAAGTGTTTAATGCATTTACGATTTCTTTACCCAAACCATTCCATGCAAAAATGTATTCTACAAAAACTGCGCCTGCTAATAAGGAGGCAAACCACCCCGATATTGCGGTGACTACAGGATTCAATGCATTTTTCATTGCGTGCTTGAATATAATCTGAAATTCACTTAACCCTTTGGCACGTGCCGTTCGAATATAGTCCTGATTAAACACTTCTAATAATGAATTTCGCATCAGTTGCGTTACCACTGCCAACGGGCGAATCCCCAGAACAAAGGCTGGCAGTATTAAGTTTTTTAGTTTTAATTGATAAACCTCTCCAAAATCATCTAATTCATAAAGGCTCCCTGTCATTTCTAGCCCTGTGTAGTGGTGTAATAAAAATCCAAATATCCAAGCGGCTAGAATAGCACTAAAAAAAGAAGGCAGGCTCATCCCAAATGTACTGACCACCAAAATAGTTTTATCAACCCAATGGTCTTTATATAGTGCTGAAATCACGCCTAAAAACAGTCCTAACAACAGTGCAATGCAAATAGATGCTACCGCCAAAATAATAGTGCTTGGAAGGGTTTCTTTTAATATTTCACTGACTTTTTTACCTTGCTTCGTAAAGGAAGTTCGCAGGTAAGGATATTTTAAAACAACCGATGTGTTTTTTGTTTTAAAAAGCGGTTGAAAACTATAGGGATGAGATTCTAAAAAAGTGTAATCTTCAGTGCTATTTGAATGAAATGAAAGCGGCGATAAATCATTCAGGTAGTAGAAGTATTGAGTTATTATTGGCTGATCGAATCCGTATTTTTGTTTGACTAACCTGAGTTGGGCTTGGTCTTCATTTTGTCCCAACATCATTTGAGCCGGATCGCCAGGCAAGACATTAAAAAGAAAAAATATAGTCGTTACGACGCCTAAAAGTGTCCAAAACGACTGCTGTATTTTTTTTAATATATACCTCCCCAAAAGCGCTTAAAGTTCTAGTTTTTCAATATCATTCCAATGTACTTTTTGTTGAACCGTGCCGCTATTTAATTGCAAAACACCGGGATTCGAACGTACCACTGTTTTGAGCGCTTTTTCATCACATAGATAAAACTCAAAATCGAGGCCATAAGTCGCATTAATTTTGGCAATTGTATTTTCCCCTGAAGCACTCAACCCAATAACGGTATAGCCTTCAGCTTGTGCTTTTTCTGATAATGTTTTAAGTTTCTGTAATCCCTGTGTTTCAGCAGTATCCAAATTATAAGATACAATCATAATGAGTTTGTCATCAGCTAGAAATTGAGGGGTTAAGTCTTCTTCTTCTGATTCAATTGAAAAGTCTAAAATTAAAGGCGTAAAACCTTCGTCAATAACTTTTGTTTCTACACGCAGATACTCCCCTTCAATTAAAGGGTAGGACCCGTTAGTGACAATTTTTCTCTCTTTACCATTCACCTTAAAAACCCATGTAAATTCTTGAATTGCTTTAGGCGCATCAATAGGTGTGCTCATATTTTCCATGAGGTTATCTCCTATTTTGTAAGCCCTAAAATCAATACTCGGTAAATGCATCAACACATGATACCCAAAACCTAGACTAGCAATAAAACTAAACAACGCAAGTATCGTTGTTGGCAAGGGTTTAAATATGGGCATTATATAAGATTTTCCATAAAATAAAATCAATACAAATACCAATAAAACGACATCTTTAGTAAAGCTTTCCCAAGGGGTTAATTTAAGGGCATCCCCAAAACACCCACAATCCTTTACTTTATCAAAATAGGCAGAATAAAAGGTTAGGAATGTAAAAAACACAATCATGAGCAACAAACTCCACACGGTAAATTTAGGCTTATATCCGATCAGCAAAAATACGCCAAGGACAACTTCAAAAACTACTACAAAAACAGAAAGTACTAAGGCATAAGGTTCCAAAAAAGGAAGATTTAAAACATCGGCGCTAAAATATTCTTGAAGCTTATAAGAGAACCCTAAAGGATCATTCAGTTTTATAAAACCAGAAATTATAAATAAGATACCTACAAAAATTCGAGAAATAGGAACTAATATTTTCATTTTAAGAGTCGTTTAAGTGAATTAGAGCAAAAATGGCATAGTTAATCATGTCTTGATAGTTGGCGTCAATTCCTTCGCTAACAAGCGTATGCCCCGCATTGTCTTCGATTTGTTTGACGCGCAATAATTTCTGTAAAATCAAATCCGTTAAAGAGCTCACTCGCATATCGCGCCATGCTTCTCCATAATCGTGATTCTTATCCATCATCAACTGTTTGGTCACCGCAATTTTATCTGAATATAACGCTACAGCATCTTCAAAAGACAGGTCAGGATGTTCCACAACGCCCTTATCTATCTGAATAAGTGCCATCACACAATAATTAATAATCCCTACAAACTCACTGGCGGCGCCTTCATCTACTTTTTGAACCGCATTTTGCTGAAGCCCTCTAATCCGCTGTGCCTTAATGAAAATTTGATCTGTTAAAGATGGTAGTCTAAGAATCCGCCACGCGCATCCATAGTCTTTCATTTTTTTACTAAACAAGTCTTGACAGACTTTCACAACGGCATCGTATTCTTTTGAAGTATTTTGCATGAAATAAATCGAATTTTCCGTAAATTTCGCTTAAAATATTCAAAACATCAAAATTTATGGTTTAAAGTTTTAAATCTTGATGAAAACCAGCAACGCTAACGTTTTATGACTCTTAATTGTAACGGCCAACTCATTGACCTCAACACCCCAAAAGTAATGGGGATTTTAAATGTGACTCCCGACTCTTTTTATGATGGTGGACGATTTAAGGACGAAAAAAGCATGCTGATACAGGTTGAAAAACTATTAAAAGAAGGCGCTACGTTTATTGATATTGGCGCTTACAGTTCGCGCCCTGGAGCTGATTTTGTTTCTGAAGACGAAGAATTGAAACGGCTTATCCCGATTGTAACTTTAGTTCACAACACTTTTCCGCAGTGCCCTATTTCGATTGATAGTTTTAGAAGCCGCGTAATTAAAGCAGCTGTTGAGGCAGGCGCAGCGATGACTAATGATATTTCTGGCGGACAATTGGACCCTTTAATGTTTGAAACCGTTGGGATACTAGGGATTCCATATATTATGATGCACATGCGTGGTACCCCTCAAAATATGCAGAAAATGACAGACTACTCAGATGTAACTAAAGATGTATTCACTTACTTTTCAGAGCGGATTCAATTGGCAAAAAAACACCATATAAAAGATATTATTATAGACTTAGGATTTGGATTCTCTAAAACTAAAGCCCAAAATTTTGAGCTTTTAGCAATGTTAGACTATTACACCCATTTACACCTTCCTATTTTAGCAGGCGTTTCCAGAAAATCCATGATTTATAAAACCTTAAACACCACAGCCGACAAAGCACTTAATGGCACTACAGCACTGCATATGGTAGCACTCCAAAAGGGCGCTAAACTCCTTAGAGTTCACGATGTGAAAGAAGCCATGGAATGTATTCAACTTCACGAGGCGCTTCAAAAATAGCGTTCATTTTATATTTATTATATTTATTAAAATTTTTCAGACCAAGTGGACATCTTTAGAGACTTATTAAACTTCAACATACTAGATATTTTAGACATCATTTTAGTCGCTTTCTTGCTGTACTATGTTTATAAATTGATCAAAGGCACCGTCGCCATTAACATCTTTTTTGGTATTGTTATTTTTTACTTGTTTTATTTATTGGTTGATGTATTGCAAATGCGCATGCTGAGCAATATTTTAGGGGGCTTTATGAGTGTAGGGATTATCGCTTTGATTGTCGTATTTCAACCTGAAATTCGGAAATTTCTCTTGATGATTGGTTCCACTAACCTGAGTAAAAGCGGATCTTTTATGAAACGATTTAGCTTTGTTAAAACAGAAAATGCAAATACATCTGATGCTGAAATAATTGTTAAGGCCTGTACCAAAATGGGCAGCAGTAAAACGGGAGCACTTATCGTGATTGAACGTAATAATAATTTAGATTTTTTGGTAGAAACTGGTGACGATATGGAAATCTCTGTAACACAACCTATATTAGAAAGTATCTTTTTTAAAAATAGCCCGCTTCATGATGGAGCTATTATAATTTCGAACAATGTGATTAAAGCAACTCGTGTAATTCTCCCAGTCAATAACGAAAAAAATATTCCGTCACGCTTTGGATTAAGACACCGGGCTGCGGTTGGAATTACAGAAAAAACAGATGCGCTTGCTCTTGTCGTTAGTGAAGAAACTGGACAAGTTTCCTATGTCAATAATGGAGCGTTTGTGATGTATTCTGATACGCAAGATTTGATTGAAAAAATCAAATCTGACCTCTCTTAGTATTAACTGTTTTTAGTCATAAACTGAGCATCATATAAATTCCTATAAGGCCCATTTTTATTTTTTAATAAGTCGTTATGAGTGCCTTTTTCTACAATTTCACCGGCTTCTAATACAATAATCATATCTGCTTTTTGGATGGTTGCCAAACGGTGTGCAATAACAATTGACGTTCTTCCTTGAGTGATTTTTTGAGTCGCCTCTTGAATGAGTTGTTCGGCATAAGAATCTATTGACGCGGTAGCCTCATCCAAAATAAGAATTTTTGGATTGATAACATAAGCTCTTAAAAACGAAATTAATTGACGTTGACCTGACGACAACATGACCCCTCTTTCTTTAACATTATAATGGTAGCCGTTTGGTAAACTCATTATAAAATCATGAATACCAATATCTTTAGCAGCGGCTTCAACTTGAGCCTCTGTTATTGATGGATTTTTGAGGGTAATATTATTAAAGATTGTATCTGCAAACAAAAATACGTCTTGAAGAACAACGGCGATATTTTGCCTTAAATTTTTAACCGTAATTGATTTTATGTCTTTAGAATCAATTGTAATTTTTCCAGAATTGATATCATACAAGCGATTCAATAGATTGATAATCGTAGACTTCCCTGCACCTGTAGAGCCTACAATTGCGATTGTATCCCCAGCATTCACCTTAAAAGACACGCCTTTTAAAACGGGTTCGTTATCTACATAAGAGAATTTCACGTTTTTAAACTCTAAGTTGCCTTTAATATTTTCAAGAATGCCATCGCCATGATCTTGAATATTAGACGTTGTGTCCAACACTTTAAATACACGATCTGCAGCAACCATTCCCATTTGAAGTGTATTAAATTTATTAGCAATCTGATTCAAAGGTCTAAACATCATCGGTACCATCATTATGAAAGCCGTTAAATCTCCAATTGAAGCGGTCTGATCTAGGATTGTATTCAAACCTCCCAACCAAATGACAGCGCCTAAAGTAACGGAAGACAACAAATCAGCAATGGGGAAAAACACAGAGTTATACCATACGGTTTTAATCCATCCTTTTTTGTGACGATCGTTTATTGCTCTAAAGTTTTCGGACTCTATCGATTCTCTAGCAAATATTTGAACGATTTTCATACCTGTGATGCGTTCCTGAACAAAAGAATTTAGATTAGACACTTCGGTACGCACATCTTCAAATGCTTTTTTCATGTATTTTTGAAATATTTTAGTCGCAATCAAAACAATTGGAAGTGTGAAAAAGACAATCACACTCAATCGCCAATTCATATAAAACATCACTGCGCCCACTACACTCATTTTTAGAATATCACTAAAAATCATAAAAAGGCCTTCTCCAAAAATATCGGCAATACGTTCCATATCCGTCACCGTTCTGGTAATCAATACACCTACAGATGAGTTGTCAAAATATTTCATTTTAAACGCGAGTATATGATTAAAAAGTTTAATCCTAATATCTCTTACTACCGACTGACCTAACCAGCTTGCATAATATATAAACAATAAATTACAAGTGACTTCTAAAATTAAAAGTACTAGCATTGCCAGAATGTAGTTTAAAAAGCCTGGTTCAAACTTTTTTTCGATGTTTTGATCTATGGCTAACTGTAAAACTTTTGGGCGGAGTGCGCCAAAAATTGCCAACCCAATAACTGTCGTTAATGCGAGTACAAAAAACCCTCTGTACGGTTTGATATACTTAAGCAACCTTTTAAACAGCTGCGCATCAAAAACTTTGCTTTTAGGCTTCTTAGTGGACATAAATTGATTTTGGATATTCTATATTAATTAGGTACAGTCCTTGGGCTGGTGCTGATGTGCCTGCATTGGATCTGTTTTTTGAAGCAATAATTTCATGAAATTCTTCAAGCGTTCTTTTTTTAGCGCCCACTTCAATCATAGTTCCTACAATGGCACGCACCATATTTCTTAAAAAACGATCTGCTTTAATTTTAAAAATAAGCGTGTTTTTATCTAATTCCCACTGTGCACCCATAATAGTACAGTTATAGGTTTTTACATCGGTTTTAACCTTAGAAAAACATTGGAAATCGGTGTGTTTAAATAACATTTGAGCGGCTTGATTCATCAAATCAATATCCAACGGAAGGGTATATGTGTGTGCGTTTAGATAATTAAATGCATCCTTGGTTCTGGATATTCTATAGATATACGTTCGACTCAGGGCATCAAAACGGGCATGAATTTCAGGGAGTACTTCCTTTATGGTGTTTATGTGAATGTCTTTTGGAAGCAATACGTTAAGCTTATAGACGATATCTTTGACGTCTATTTTTGTGTCGATATCAAAATGTGCAACCATTTGTTTGGCATGAACTCCTGTATCGGTACGTCCTGCACCCATACAATCCAATGGGGTTCTTAACAGCGTACTTAGGGCGTGATTGAGCTCCGCTTGTACCGTGGTAACGTCGGGTTGAATTTGCCAGCCATGATAGGCACGACCATTATAAGATAAATCAATAAAATATCTCAAGCTTATTTGATACTTTTGTAGTTAGAACCACAAAGATAAATAGACTTTAGCATTAATAGCTTTCACATTAACATTTTCTAATGACAAAAATTTTATTACTCTCAGACACGCACAGTTATATGGGAGAAGAGATTCTTAAACACGTAAAACAGGCTGACGAAGTTTGGCATGCAGGAGATATTGGAGATCTAAAAGTTACAGATGCCATTAAAAGGTTAAAACCTTTACGCGCTGTTTATGGTAATATTGACAATGCGGAAGCACGTTTAGAATTCCCTGAGCATTTAAAATTTAGGTGTGAAGGTGTAAAGGTATGGATTACACATATTGGGGGCTACCCAGGACGGTATGCGCCGGCGGTAAGAGACATGATAAAAATACACACGCCAAATTTATTTATTTGTGGACATTCACACATATTAAAAGTAATGAATGACAAAAAACTCAACTTGCTCCACATGAACCCTGGAGCAGCAGGAACGTATGGAATCCAAAAAGTTAGAACCTTGTTACGGTTTGAAATTTCGGGTGAAAAGATTCAAAATCTTGAAGTCATAGAATTTAAAAAAAAGTCATAAAAAACCCCGAGAAATCTCAGGGTTTTTTGCGCACTAATAATACTAAAATCGTAAGTTTATCTCAACCGATCTACTGATTTTACAAGCGCTTCATCCTTTTTTATGGCCTTATTGGCTAACACCAATAATACGATAGACAAAATAGGAAGCAGCAACCCAATACCTTTCTCAGAATTCGCAGTTTCTCCAGATACAGTTAGCAATCGATATA
>Ga0209771_1000265_pt1 | contig 34865 bp, 7 predicted proteins | sample SaaInl59LU_5_DNA_FD_184639 | JGI IMG/M metagenome (GOLD analysis project Ga0209771, IMG submission 184639) | Marine microbial communities from expanding oxygen minimum zones in the Saanich Inlet - ESP_59LU_5_DNA (SPAdes) (version 2) | ecosystem: Environmental > Aquatic > Marine > Intertidal zone ... | reverse complement strand
ACCATTCAATAACAAAGTCATTACTCAAAGGCCCAGGAGTTGCTGACAATTCACCGACCTCACTGCCTTGACAAAACTGTGGTTCCGTAAAGACAGGCGACCAGTTAGTATTATCTACGATCGTAATATTAGACACAGGTGTCACCCTGGTTACGCTATAATCTTTTACAACTCTTCTATACTTCACATTAGAAGAGGGAGTGTTGTAATCTAAGAAGGTCAATACTGGTTCAGCAAATAAAAGCTCAATACCATTAGCGTCGAAAACTATATTGCCAAAGGCGTCTCTTAAATACACAGGAGACCAATTCGTTCCACCGTCTGCAGACTTCTCCCATGAATACAAATATGAACCAGAACCTCCTGTTGGCGTAGTAACACCCTGAAGATCTTCCGGCTTAGCTCCAAGGCAAACGATTTGATCTGGAGAAATAGTTCCCGGTTCTAGATCAACAACCTCTACTTCTATAGATTCAGACCTAAAACATTTTGGAACACCAAGATCATTCAAAACAAAAACACGAGATTCAATTTCATGTATACCTTCGTCTAGGATAAGGTTGTTTATTTCATCTGTATTAGAATACCCGCTTTCACTTCCATCTATATACCACTTGTATTCATAGTTCGCGCCAGACACATTTGTAGCTAGTTCGACCTCTACATCAACTCTTTCACCTGTTGGGATCAAATACTTCGAGTTTTTCTCGCTAACACTTGTAAATGGAATAGAAAGTACTGGTATGACTATTTCCGAAGTTATCGCCCTCTTCTCGCTATCTATGGCTACACGCTTAATCGAGAGACTACCTGGACCCGGCTCAAAGTATGAATCAGGCAACAACCCATCTGTAAATATTAATTTAGAATCATTTACATTTAATGTAGTCGACTCGTTCGAAGGGGAAGTGACAACCCACTCAAAGGTGTAGGACCCTGATCCCCCTGTAGGTAGCTGATCATTGTAAATCGGTAATGGAGTTTCTCCTGCACAGATCTCTTGAGCGCCAGTTATACTTCCTGGTTCAAACGCGTTGGCAAACACCTTAACAGACTTCGTTTTACTACACGATTCTGCATCAGATACCTTAACCACAAAGTCACCTCCAGGTTGTGGAAGCTGATAAACTCTAGGGTTTTGACTCCCTAAAGAAATACTTGTTCCGGCGCCAATCTCCTCATAGTTAAAGCTGTAAGTATAACCTTCTGAAGCTGGTGGAACCACCCCGTCAACCATCGCAGTTATAGTAACCTGGCCGTTATCTGGCACATATAACTGTGACGCAGAAACCGTAACACCCTCTAGCTCGACCAAGTCAATCTGAATTTTCTCAGGTTCACTCTCACAACCGTCGTTATCTATTGCGGTAACCCAATAGGCAATATCAGACTCTATTTCTAAATCTTCTTGCTCTGTTTGAGTCAACGGAATCTGAGCGTCGGCATCTTTATAAAAACTAAGGCTAGAATAAGTACCTGGAGCTACTTGATCTTCAAGAACGAACTCTTGACCTAAACACGTTTCTGCGTTTGAAGTAGTTGGCGACGACGGAATATCATTAATTCTAAGTTCAGATGAATTTCTTGCACTACGACATTGTGCTCCTTCCGTTGTTTCAAACTCGAAATAATACGTTTCTATGTTAGCTGATGAAAGCGAGATAGTAATAATATTATCTTCCTCTTCAGCACCGTCTTCGTCGAAAATGTAGAGGTTGTAATCGTCTCTCCAGTCCGGAGTTAGTACAAAGTTCTCAAGGTCATAAACCGCACCAGAACTTGCACATACATTATCATATGAAAGTACAGAAGGTGGTGCAGGAATATCAATACTATGTATGGTTAAATCTGAGGTGTCAGAAACACAGCCCGACTCTGCACTCTCATAAATAACTTTGATTGTTTCCTGTGCAAGAGCGTCGCGATAGAAATCGTCAACGGTAAGCAGCAAATCATCATCGTCTGGATTTTCATTTATCGCAACAGGGACTCCTCCGATCAACTCTTTGTAATAACGAACCTGAATAGAGCCGTCAGGGAACGAGGCAAAATCAGTAAACGTATTTAGTTCGTACTCATCCTGATCTGGTCTACACATGTAAGGCTCAGAAGTTACAGGTGCCGCTGGCACTCCTAATTCATTGATAACAAGAGGGAAGCCAGTCCTTGGAGATTCACAAGTTTTGCCTGGTGCATCTGGGTCTTGGAAACTTTCTTCAACCTCGATCAATACTTGAACGGAATATAGGCCCTCGTCTTTAGCGTGTATTGACTCTGTATACCCTGTAGTATCAAGAATAACCCATGAAGCGTTTGAAGAGTTGTATGGCTTGTATTGCCATTCGTAACGGTAAGACTGTCTGTCTTCGTCTGTCGACTCTAACTCTAGTTGCAAACTGTCTCCCGGACAGAAGCCTTGAAGGTCGCCAACGAAAGTGATGTTTGGTGGTATGGCATTCGTAAGATCCAATAAGAATCTGGAAGTGTCACTAAAACACTGTGTCGTATTATTCTCTGCTATTACTCCATACCAGCCGTCAGTATTAGTAAATTGATTCTGGTTTGTAACACCTGCTGGAGTCTTGTCGGCGAGTTTAAACCATCTGTTTGTAATTCCTGCGATTTGATTAGCGCTTATAACAACTTGCTCGTTCAAACAAGGCCTAAAAATATGGTCGGGGTATAAAACTCCTTCATCCGTTGATAAAACAGGTTTTTCTGGTCTTGAGAACTTCTCAAACTTTGCAACATCAGAAGAACTAACACTACAGCCTTTATCACTATATATTCTAATAACCTTGATATGTGTCTCATCGTAAGGTGATAACGATGAATACTGGAGTATCGCACCATCTGGCCTTATAGAGAGGGCTGGATCAGACAATAATGGGAAAGTATAGTCATTCAACTCGTCATACCACTGATAGGTAACGTTTTCTTCGGGTTCATCAGGAGCATTAGCAACCTTTAGCTCAATATACTCGCCTGGACAGTAAGACTTGAGTTTATTAGCATACGTATCCGAAATAGTTGGCTCCTGCAAATAATGAGCTTCTACTATGAACCCATCAGATTCAGAGGAATGAGAATATGATTTATCACAGACCTTATCTGGACGATATGCCGCAACACGGTAGCCAAACATGCCCGTAGATAAGTCATCAAAGGTCAACTCTTCCGCAGTCATACCAGGAGCATAAACAATCTGCTCTCCATCTACTGCTTGCCATGTACTTCCGAAGTATTTTCGCTCCAACTCATAGGTGACTCCTATTTGGAGTTCAGTCTCTTGAATACTGATAGCAATAGTATTATCAGGACATATTTTATCTCCGCTTTGAAGGATTGAGGTTGGATACGGCTCTTCATAAACGGTTAAAACTGGCGTAGAATAACCCGTATTTGTGAACTCGACGGTATCAGAAGACACACTCTTACAGCCATTATTCTGGGCAAATACATAGTAGCTCCCTATGTCGTCTACCAGATATTTCGATCTATTGGAATTGAATACACTGGTAACAACTTCATCTTCTACGCGCTCCCACGCATATTGAGCTGTTGGTATAGTATAGTCGACGATATTTAGTTCTGCGTCATCATCCCCACACAAAGGGTACTGCTGACTGTCGTCTTTATCTAAAATAGGTTGAGGTGGAGATGGCTTGGTAAGAACAGTAACATGATCTGTTGGGTCAGCGTCTATCCAACATACCGTACTGATACTTGTTGTACCAAATACCTTTACACTGTATACTCCCGCAATATCTGGCTGGAAGTATTGACCTGTTTCATCCTTAGCATCTAATTCTTCCCCAGTGTTAACATTGTACCACTGAGCCACCCTACCTCCTAAATTTGAAACTTCCAAAAGATATTCAGGAGCTCCGTCGCCGACACATATTGGGGTCGTATTGTCCCACGCGCCTACTCTTTGAATTTCCGGCACAACAATGCTACTAGGCGCTCCTGGAGTCGCTGTTTTTACGGCATACTGTTCACTCGAAATTTTACTTGGATACCCGGATTTACTAGCATATACGCGATAAAAATATTCTGTATTCGCAGTTGTCGGAGCCGTAATCGTGAGCTTATTATTAGTTGTGGCACCACCTATAAAATCATCAACCGAATGATTATTCACATCATCCCAACTGGAAAGAGAACCTGAGGAGAAGTTTCTTTGGACTAAATAGTAATGTACTCCGTTTTCAACATTTGTAACCTCTATTTCCGTTTCTGATCCAGGACATAATGTATGGACGTTAGTCCCGAGATCCCTTACTCCATAATCATTATAATCATACTCTGTTATAGGGGCAGGGAAGTTTGCCCTTTCTATCGTTAAAGGATCTGAAAACTCAGAAGGACACCCCAAATATTGACCGGCAGGATTAGTAATTTCTGCCACGTAATATTCTCCGGCAGTATATGCATTCCCACTACTCCAATAAAACGTTCTTGAAGTATGGGAGTAGGGACCGCCTACTTTGTTCGATGATTCCGTTCCTCCCTTATACCATTGCCAGTTCGCTGATTTTGGTAAAGTAACAGTAGCAGCAGGGCTATTATTTGTGTATACAGTTAAAGAATTTGTGCTTAAAACTGGAGCTGTAGGCCTTGCCTTCACCGTTATTTGCGGTGATTCATAAACCTTGGGACATCCGTAGGTTTTGTGTTGAACAACGGCATAATATTTAGTGCCATCTGCACCAGGGCCATCTAATCTCATTTCATAATCAGTAACATCATCATTAAGAGGTATGTTACCTGTTCCTAGCGTTGAAAGATCCGGTACGGCGTCATACCAATACACATTGTAATCTCCACCGACACCATGCCTCAAGTTCAATTCGAAGGGTAAATCCTCACATCCAATATAGTTTGATGAGCTTTGAATATACTGGATGTTATGATTTGGAACTTCCAGTTCATTCAGTCGAACTTCATTGCTGGCAGGTGATTTACAAACCAATTCAGGCCCATTATCTCCCAACGTAAACTTTTTCGCGACAACCGCAAAACGGCCCGCTCGTGGTACAGTAAAGGTTAATTGTCCTCCATTACCTGGTTGAGATGGTATCGTTGTAACATCATCATATTCATATGTGGTTGGGTTAAACTCAACCACTTGGTATTCGAGTGTAGCGTCTGTCCCCAAAACCCATAAATCTAGTTCGTCATCTTCGTCACATAAATACCAATTACCTGCATCCCCTCCAGCACCAATAGCCAAAGTAATCTGAGGAGCCGCAAGTGCTAAACTCTTGATTACGATATCTTGACTTGGTACAGAACCACATCCTTGGGCATTTTTCTCTCGGATGAAAAATCTGTTTTCTGCATCTGCTACTCCAGATAAATCCCCTTCGTTAATGGTGATTGATGTTTCCCCAGATCTGTATTTAGAGACATTAGAACCAACCGATTTATACCAGTCGTAGGTACTCCCATCTTGAGGAGCTTCGACCGTTAACTCAACCGATTCGTTAGAACATAAAGTATTCATTTGGTTGCCAGAAACAACCGGTTCGTTTGCAGGATTTGGGTATACGACGGTACTAAACGGAGCCTCACTTACACAAGTTCCGTCCGTCTTTCCAATGGCCTTGTATTTTAAGTTTAAAGTATACTGCGATCTTGAATCCCAAAAGTTTGGCGAATTTTCCGTTCTCCAGAATTGGTCCTGTTTATCGATACGGTCGATGTAAGTATTGTCCCACGGATTAGCCTGATACATTGATTCAGTTCCATCTTCATTTACTATCCACCAAGATTGGCTCACTCTAGACGACCAAGTGGAAGGCGCTAATGCTCGCCAACCGTCATGTCTTATGTTCTCATTTTCCGAATCGTTTACCGTTTCACAAGCATGGGTGTTGCTTGAATTATATAAAACTACTACCGGTTGCTCAGGAGCTATAGACTTAAGTCGCAGTCTATTGCTGAATTCTGAAGAACAGCCGTTTACAACATCCGCGCGCACCTTAAATCCTTTGTAGGCTGCAGTCAATTGACTAGGGGAAATAGTGAACAACTCAAACTCAGATTCTGTTGCCCAATCATGTGTGATGGTAACATTTTCAATGGGCTGAGAATAATTGTCAGCATCTGTATAAAGGTAATAAGTAACTGACTCCCCGCTCGATGACAAAGACGTATTGGCAGTAACAAATATCTTTACATCCTCAAGCTGATCTGCTAACCCACACGCCGTGTAATCAGTGCCTGCAATTCTAGTATCGTCGATTGATTTAAAGTATATATCTGGATCAACAACTGCTCTTTCTGAAATCACCAAAGTGTTGGGCGCTGAACTACAGCCTTTATCACTCGTCGCGACAACATTATAAGTAGAATTAGCAGTTATGCTTTTAGTAGAATTTGTAAATGGTGATCCATCCTTTTGCCAAGTGTAAGTGAATTCTCCTGGAGTATCTTCGTTAACTTCGACCTCTACACTGGAACCTAAACATAATGATGTTGGTAATGGATCTCCATCCGCGGTAACTACCACTGGCACATTTGGATTACCATAAACTTTTAAAGTACTCGTAAGAGTACTAGATGTTACACAGCCTCCATCATAAACGTAAGCGTCGAGGGTAAATTCAAATTCCTCATATTCATCAGGGCTACTTACTAGCGTATTGTAACCACTTAGAATATTCGAACGATTAGGACTTCTCGTTGAACTATTATTCCATTCATAGTAGGTACTCGGATTATTATATAAGGTGGGAAACCTGTATAATGCATCACCACCTGTGCTCACCTTCTGAACGCTCCATGTATACTTATACTGATGATTTGAAGAATTCTGATAGGTGCTTGATTCAATACTCAAATTAACTCCACTTTCGCTATTACACGCTTCATTAGTAGTAATGTTGATTAGTGGATTAACCACATCACCAATAGACAATGAAACAGGTGATGAACTTTCTCCTTGACAACCATCCGGCGATTCCAGTTTTATATAGTAACTGCCTTCTAATGCATTTTCAATTTTATACTCGTCGTAATATGCCGCAATAGGCGTGTTGTTTTTGTACCAAACAGGTTTGTATCCTTCCGCCTTCGCTGCTTGAAGGGTAGCACTTGGACTAATATTATATTCCAAATCATATGTTTCATTAGAACACCCATTTTTATTTCCAGTGGCCACGCCATTTACCGTAATAGGGTTGGCCAATAAAGCGTCATCATACTTAGTAGCAGCGTCGTTTATCGTTAAGTAATTGGAGCTTAAAGCGCTCTTACAACCATTTGCTGTAACAGCTAAAACAGCATAATGACCGCCGGAATTTACCTTCCACGACTTTGCTGTTGTTACCTTTTGAGGAAAATCCTCGGGGTCAAATAATGAAGGATCTGTTGTTCTATACCAATGGTATTCTGCAGCGTCAGTACCGCTAATTTCTAACTCTATTTCGTTCACACATACCTCTATGTCTTGACCTGAGTAATCTGCAAAATTTAATACGGGTTGATCTGGTTTAGGGCGAACTGTGACGTTAATAGACGCTTTACAACCTTTGTTATCAGATACTGAAATGGTACCTGTCCCGGATCCTACAGGTTTGAAAAACACTTGATTCGTTGATGTTGACGGAGCAGATCCATCTCTGAAGGCAAAATTTGCCGCTGAATATCCCCAGTCTCCAGCAGGAACCTGTCTTGTTGAAGGGTTAAGGGAAACCAAGAAGCTTTCATCTGGATCCAAACATATATCAGTGGCACTCGTAGCTAAAGACAACGCTTCGTTTACGCGAATCCAAACGGTATCTCTCCCCCCGTATGCATCTTGATAAACGACTCTTGCCCCATTCATTGTAGACGGCGTAGCTTTCAAAGCGGTTATCTCACCAGCAGAACTAACCGTCACGTAGGCAGGATTCAAAGCCTCCCACGGTAAGCTAGGGTGAGGAGGGTTTCTCAATACATCATCAACACTTAGTTGAGAAGAAAGATTCAAACAAGTTTCCATGAATCCTTTAGCTGCAGCATCGGCAACATCGTCTTGATAAGCTAATCCGGTGATTTCTGGTAGCTCAATACTATACACTTCTTTATTGACAACACAATTACCGTCTTTAGTCAATTTCAATTCAAATGGAGTCCCATCAGTACCAGTAGGGTAACGAAGTAGCACAGCACCAGTAGCTGGATCCACCCCGTTAGATAAAGGATTATTCGGATCTGTAGATGACGCTGCGGGTGACCAAGGTGTTCCTGCGACAATAGGATTTGAAGTGTAAATTATAGTCGTGTCAACTGGCATATATGTTGGACCAACAATAACAGGAGTAGCTTGGACCTGAACTTCTACTGCCTCAGATGCGCTTAAACAACCTTTATCATCTTTAGCAATAACATTATAAGTGGTCGTTTGAGATGGACTTACTATTCTTATAGATGGCACACCATTATCCCAAATATACTCACTGATGTTCTCTGTATTAGTGGAACTAGGTGTCGGTACTAACGTTACGCTATTTCCTTCACAAATCACATAAGGATCCGTCCATGGATCTAATGAAGGATTAGCCAAAACATTAATTATTTTATCCGTCCGACAACCATTCTGATCCGTATATCTAACTGTTGACGCACCTCCACCAGTCGCTGTTAACTGTCCTGAAGCTGTTATAGTAGCGCTACCGCTTGTTACATTCCAAGGAGTACCAACCCCTGTTTTATTAGAAAGTAATTTGAGCGTACCGTCTGTACAAACATCAAATGTGGTTGAAGTTGCTCCAGTAATTGCAGGGACCGTATTCGCGTTATCAACGGTAATAACAGGGTTCTCTAATACTGTTATTGCTTTTGTTGCTGTAGCCTTACAACCATTTGCATCTATAGTCTCTAGAGTGATGCTCCCTGACTCAGACATGTTATTATTGTCTATATCTATTGGATTCGACGGGTCGACTATGGCACCAGAGTACCAGCTGATACTAGACCAACCTGTGGATGGACTTGCTTCTAATGATGGAGTAGTGTTTTCACAAACGTTCTGGTCTCCTGTAATATTTACAGACGGTGCTTCAAATACCGTTATATCTATTGCAGAGGTACAGCCGTTATCATCTTCTATGTACACTTTACCTGTGCCGTCAGAAACAGCACTTACGTTTACTGTAGATCCTGTTGAAGCTGAAGGTACCTGAACTGCAGAACCAGCATCTACCGACCATGATGACGCGGTAAACGATGGGTCTAAAACAAGCGTTATTTCATTCGCAGACCCTTCACATATTTCAAAACCTCCATTCAAACTAGTCACAGTCGGCTTGGCGTTGATCGTAAGCTCATGTGTGTATTGTGACAAACAGCCGTTACCATCCTCCGCCTCATAGATGTAGTCGAAAGTACCCGTTTGATTTGGTGTGAATGCAACACCATCATCTACGCCAGCGTTGAGCCAGTTAATACTTGATAAGCTGGATGGATTTGCATTAGCTTCCAAGGTAACTGCCTCACCAAGACAAGCTTCTGAGGGTGTTTGAGCCGTTACAGATAATTCCGCAGACTTATAGACTGTTACGTTGCGAGAAATTGGTGATATTGCCCCATAATCATATTCAACAGTAAGGGCTACTGATGTGCTTGGAGGTGCAATGGTACCTGTAAAGCTTAATACTCCTATTGAAGAAATAGAAGCACCTGTAGCACCTGATACACTCCATGTACCACCTGTTACTGAAGAGGAGAATTGTCCTTGATCATTATCACAAATTTGATTAGGCCCTGAAATTTCGGGGCCATCAAAAATCTTTATCGTATTTGACGCCGTACATCCTTTAGAGTCTTCATATGAAACAGTGTAAGAAGTTGGAGAAGTATTTACCGTAGTGGGAGTATTAAAATACAAAGAGGTGTTACTCGAACTTTGTATTGTAACCGGAGAGCCCACCTCGTCTGATAAGCTCCAAGTAGGTGCAGGAGTGCCTAAATTAAATACCTCTACTTCTACTTCATGATTACTAGTTCCTTCTGTAGTAGTTAAGCTAGCCGCTTTAAAAAATGGATTTCTTTGAACATTTAAATCGAAGGAACTTGAGGATTGACATCCATTAATATCAACAGCTGTTGCTGTGTAAGAAGTTACTCCATTTGATGATGGCGAATGATTAGCTGGATTAATTATGGACGGCGACCACGAAAGGTTCGTAAAACTGGATGGTGAAATACTCAGTGCAACCGATTCATCAGAACATAATTCAAGTTCGTCGTCCGTAATATCAGTTGTAACGCCATTTAAAGTAGCATTAACTGTGAAGGACAATGGTGATTTTAAATTTATCTGCAGTTGGGCCTGGTCTCCAGCACATGTCCCCGATCCATCAGCATCCAAGGTGTACAAACCTGAAGACGTTGGGATAAAAGTTAGAGATGCCGATGTTCCCAAGGAGATTCCCGTCGGGCTTGTCCAAGAAATATTAGAAAGCGCATCACTTGAAGATGCTGAAAGTGTGATTTCCGTGCCTGCACATACATCTAACTCATCAGCACCGTTTAGAACTAAAGCTGTCGAAATGGCTAATAGTGGTTTCGGTTTGATGGTTATGTCTTGTTCTGCAATACATCCATTAGATGCCTCGTAGTATATCGTTCTATCAACCTCATTCGTTAACGCGCCCAAGTCAGCCTCTAAAACCAAGGAATTGGCAGTAGAAGAAACAGTGGAAAGATTATTGGAGAGTGTCCAAGAGCTAGCCGTATTCGCATCCGAACCGGCTAATGAAAGATTATCGCCATCACAAACCTCGTAACCTGTAGGACTAGTTATAGTCGGCTGTACCTTTTTTCTAACTGTGATATCTATTGAATTTGAACATCCAGTAGATGTGTTTTCTCCTGTTAAAGTGTAGGTTACAGTGTTGCCAGTAGTAATTGTTGGAGTAAACGAAGAGCCATTAGTAATTCCATCTGACCAAGAGTAAGTACCAACGGTTAATCCATCACCCGAAATCGAGATTTGATTTCCTTGACAATACTCAATCTCGTCTGTAGTTGTATTTGCCGCTGGAATTGATGTAAAACTCAATACCGGGTTCGATTGAATCGAAATATCTTTCGTTGCCGTCCAACCATCATCAGAAGTGAACAGTACCGTAACGTCTCCGGACGATACTCCTGTTAGTAGACCTCCATTTGGTGATATCGTTGCTTTAGTTTCCGTAGAAGGATCAAAACTCCATGTACCCGATTGTGAATTATTAAAGGACAATTGCAAGGTTCCGTCAACACAAACATCGGATCCACCTACAATGGAAGGAATAGCATCAATTGATATTATTTTCGTTGAAGAGCAACCTTCATCAGTTTCAAAAGAAATACTGGCACTTTGACCAACACCTGATGTCAATCCTTGAATGGTAATTTGCGATGATGTAAAAGAAACTGTACTAACCCCTGCCCCTGTAACGGTCCAAGGATTAGCACTTATTGCTGTTTCCGAAGATGTTATAGTAATAGTTTGGTTTGGATAAACATTGCTTGCACCTGTTAATGTTGCAGGCTCATTTACATCAACTTGAACTGTGCTAGTATTGGAACAATATTGATCTTCACCTATGACCGTTAAAGTTTTCGTTCCACTACTTGTAGGTACATATTGATTACCCGCTAAAGACGTCCCGTTTGGGTCCTTCCAGGTATATGTACTAGCACCTGAAGCACTAAGGGTCACCGACTCACCAATACAAACTGAAGTAGGGCTCGGTGTAGCGGTAATCGTCGGTTTAGCTCTAAGACTTACTTGGATAGATTTTGTTCCTTGACAACCATCTGCATCCGATCCTATGACAGTATATGTTGCCGTTGCCGATGGGATGAAAGCTGTCCCGTTTACTATTCCGGCATCTCCAGCACTGCTCGACCAACTATAAGTCAAACTGTTATCCGCAGTCGCATTAAGTGTTAATGTTTCTCCTGCACAAACATCCTGAGAGGATGCTGAGATATTTATTGTAGGTAAATCTGAAACTTGAATTGCCTGATTAACAGCACAACCTCCTTCACTTGTAAATCGGATGTTTTCTGAAGTCCCAGCGGTATTTCCTGTGATTTTCCCAGTTTGGTCCACAAGCGATATGTTTCCAAGCTCATTAGGTAAAGACCATGTTCCAGGATAATTACTACTCAAAGTAACTTCCTCGTTAGTACATAAATCAAAGTCCCCAGATATTGTAAGAGGTGAGCCAACGGTTACGGTTATACTTCCTTGATCCGCAGCACAACCATTGTTTCCAATAGCGTCAAGCGTATATGTTTCGCTGCTTGAAAGATTTGTTAATAGAAGACTAGAGTTTGTTCCTGATTCAAGACCTGATGACGTTTTCCATAAATATGACTGAATACCTAAGTCTGAAGTCGCATTTAAGGTTAGATTACCACCAGGGCAAACAGAGACTTGACCGCCACTAGTGGACGATAAGTCCGACGACAAACTCAGTGTTGGTTTTGGGTTTACTGTAATTAGCTTGGTGGACGACCATCCTGTGGATCCAGAGGAGGTGGTTTGTGTAAAGGTTACTGTGGCGGCTGTAGCTGTAGAAATACTACTCGCTCCTGTTAAAACACCCGTTGACGAGTTAATAGATGCAATACTACCATCACTAGGAGAAATACTCCAAGTCCCTGTATATATATCACCCCCAAAATCCAGAGTAATATTTGCTCCAGCACAAACCGAAGAAGGACCTTCTATTGCGGGTTCGCTTTGCAACGTTATTTGCTTAGTGTTTTGACATGAATTTCCATCAACGAACTGAACCGTAGCTGTTTGATTCAAAGCTGCAGTTGTACTCCCTGTGACTGTAGCTGTATTCCCTGATGCAGAGATTGTTAAGATTCCTGGAGGGGTCACAGACCATGCTGCTCCTGAAGCGGCATTTGTTAATGACGTTAGTATTATGCTTTCTCCAGGTAAAACACTCATAGGCCCTGTTAATGATGGCTTAGCGTTTACTGTTAAATCAATAGTTGCCTCGTTCTGACAGCTATTAGATGTTCCTACTACGGTTAGGGTTTGAACTCCTGAAGCAGTAGGTGTGAAATTAGATCCAGAAATAACAATGTCATTAGCATCCTTCCAAGAATAAGTGTCTGCTCCAGTAGCACTTAGCGTTACTGTTTCACCAAAACAGATTGTACCATCATCACTTAGCGATGGTATTACTGTTGGTTTCTGGTTGACAGTAATGGTTCTTGTATCTGTATCCGTACAACCATCAGTATTTGTTGCTATTACCGTATACGTCGCAGTGCCTGTTGGTGTAAAAGCAATATCTTGGTTGACCGTTTGACCCAAACTACTTGTCCATACATAGGATCCGTTTGTTACTCCTGACGCTTCTAAAATAATTTCAGTCCCGGCACAAGTTGTGGATGACGCCCCAGCATTTACAATGGGTTGAGCCGCAACAGCTATCGTTTTAGTTCCTTTACAACCTTGTGACGTGGTTAATTTGATTACGGCATTGCTGCTTGACGTCTCACCTTTGATTTTACCTGTTTGGCTTACAATACTGATGTCGTTAACTGAACTTGACGACCACGTTCCAGAATAGTTCGAAGTAAGAGTGACTTCTTCATTCGGGCAAATCGTGGCATCCCCTACAATTGATACCACAGCACCTTGAACAATGTTAACGCTTGCCTGATCAGCTGCACAACCGTCTTCACTAATTCCGTTTAATGTGTAGTTTCCATAAACAGATGGCTCTAGCTCGGTCACGCTCGTTAAAATTGTACCTGAAGGGTCTTTCCAAACAAAGCCATCATTATTTAAGGTTACCGATGATGTTGCTGTTAGATCTAAAGTACCGCCTGAACATACTTCCACCTGCCCACTGCCATTTGCTACAATGCTAGATGTTGCAGTTAATACAGGTTTAGGGTTTACTGTAATCTGCTTGGTAGAAACCCAACCATCCGTTGCGGTAAACGTTACGGTAGCCGCTGTAGACGAGCCTACCGAGCTTCCTGTTAACGCTCCCGTAGTAGAATTTATACTTGCAACACTGCCATCCGTTGGAGAAATACTCCAAGAGCCCGAATAGGTAACTCCACCAAAGTCCAGAACGGTTGTTTCACCAGCACATATTTCTGCAACTCCTTCTATCCCAGGCTGAGCCTGAAGGGTAACTATCTTTGAACTACTACATCCTTGGTCGTCTGTAAACTCAATAGTTGCGTCTTGATTCAACGTTGCTGTAGTGCTTCCTGTAACAGTTAGTGTACTACCACTTGCCGAAATTGTAAGAATACCAGACGGATTTACTGTCCAAGCTGCACCCGAAGTAGCTGTAGCAGCTGTGGATATTGTTATACTTTCTCCAGGCAAAACGGAACTAAGTCCAGTTAATGTGGGTCTTGGGTTTACAGTTAGATTAACAGATGCTTCAGTGCTACAACTATTTGAAGTCCCTATTACCTTTAACGTCTGCACTCCCGAAACAGAAGGCGTAAACGAAAGTCCGGAAATTTGATCATCGTTTCCGTCTTTCCACACATAACTGTCAGCACCGGTTGCACTTAATGTCACGCTTTTGCCTAAACAAATTGTATTTTCACTTAAGACCGGCGAAACTAAAGGTTTAGAGTTTACAGTTATAGTTCTAGTATCCGAGGCGACACAACCATTTGAACTGGTAGCATTTACAGTGTACGTTGCAGTCGCTGTTGGAACAAACGGCACTCCTTGGCTAACTGTTTGGCCTTCACTACTTGTCCATAAATAAGTATAGCCTGTTGTGTTAGAAGTGGCTTCGAGGGTTACTTGTGTTCCTACACAGACCGAATTTGATGCACCAGCTTCGACATTTGGAGAGCTTGAAACATTTACTAGTTTAGTCCCTTCACAACCTTGAGTGGTGGTCAATTTAATGACTGCGCTTCCGTTGGGAGTAACACCTTCAATCGTTCCACTTTGATTAATTATATCTATATCCGCAGTACTTGAAGACCAAATTCCCGAATAATTTGATGTTAGCGTAATCTCTTCATCTGGACAAACATCTCCGTCGCCAGTGATAGTCACTACTGCCCCCTGAGCAATATTTACAGTAACCTGGTCAGCCGCACAACCATCATCGCTCGTAGCATCTAAAGTGTAGTTGCCATAAGCTGACGGTGCAAAGTTTGTCACGCTCGACAGCACGCCACCTGACGGGTCTTTCCAAACAAATCCGTCAGAATTAAGGGTGATCGTAGAAGATCCTGTTAAATCAAGTTTACCGCCGGAACAAATTTCTACCTGACCACCACTATTAGCGGCAATACTGGAAGTTGCTGTAAGGACAGGTTTCGGGTAAACTGTAATTTGTTTGGTTGATACCCATCCTGTATTTGCTGTAAAAGTAACAGTAGCAACAGTAGATGAAGTAACGCTAGAACCAGTTAGTAAACCCGTAGACGAGATTGTTGCAACACCGCTGCTTGGTGATATAGTCCACGAACCAGCATAGGTAGAGCCTCCAAAGTCTAAAGTTGTGGTCGATCCAGCACAAACCTGGGCCGTTCCTTGTATACTTGGTGTACTTTCAACTGAAACTACTTTCTGCGCCTTACAGCCTTGATCGTCTGTAAACTCTATAGTCGCACTTTTATTTAAACCTACAACGGTTCCAGTTACAGTAACGGAGTTACCAGAAGCCAAAATATTAACAACGTCTAAAGGAGTTACTGTCCAAGCTATTCCTGACTGCGCCGCAGAGGTGCTTGTAAGTATTATGTCTTCATTCGGCTTGACCGAAGATGAGCCGGTAACGATTGGTTTCGGATTAACCGTGAGATTGTCAGTTGCTGTTCCATTACAACCATTAGTGGTTCCTACAACCGTTAATGTTTGGGTACCAGAGGAAGCCGGAGTAAACGTTGAACCAGTAATCTCATCACCATTTCCATCCGTCCAAACATAGGCGTCAGCTCCCGTAGCGCTGAGGGTGACTGATTCACCAAAACAAATAGTGTTCTCACTTAAATTTGGTGTGATTGAAGGTGTTGGATTAACCGTAATTGTTCGCGTATCAGTGGCCGTACAACCGGCTAAGCTGGTTCCTGTTACAGTATAAGTTGCCGTGGCTGTTGGAGTAAATGCAATACCTTGATTTACCGTTTGCCCTGTACTGCTCGTCCAAGCATAAGTCTCTCCTCCTGTTGCAGTCAAAGTAACTTGCGTCCCCACACAAACAGCGTTTGAGATTCCTGCATCTACTGTTGGAGCAACAGATACTGTAATGTCTTTTTCAGCAGAACATCCGGCAGCATTTTCAATTTTAATGGTAGCAACGCCCGCATTTATTCCTTTTATTTTTCCTAATTGATTTACTAACTGAACACTTGAGGTGTTTGTAGTTGTCCATGTACCTGAATAGTTAGAGGTTAAGGTGGTTTCTTCTCCAGGACAAATAGTACCATCACCCGAAAGTGTTACCATAGGCTTGATGGTAACCGTAATGGTATCGCTAGTTGTTGTTCCCGATGAACCAGAAACATAGTAATATCTGATCCGTCTATATCCTTCGTTACTCGAGGTCGTGGGCGCAGAGATACTAATATCAGCCGTTTGAGCATCGGATCCGCTATAATTGGACCACGTACCTGTACCTATTCGGCTTTCCCATTGGTAGGCGGAGTCCGAGACCGAACTAGTATATGTACTTATATTTATCGTACCTGAAGTGGCACAAACTTCTTGTGATACAGAAGTTTGATTAGACGTTAAATCTAAAGCCTGAGGTGTTTGCTGTCCAAAAACACTCAATGCACTAAATGATAGTGCTGCTAATAAAATTCTGGTACGAAAAACCATATCAATAATGGATTATAATTTCAACTCTTCTGTTCGCCATACGTGCTCCGGGCACTAAGGCGCCAGTAGAATCTTTAGGCTCGATAAGTGGTCTCATATCTGAGAAACCGATAGCACGACTTTGGTCCTTAGGAATTCCCTGTTCGACCATTTTGCGCAAAACATTTGCTGCCCTCGAAGCACTCAGCTCCCAATTCGAAGGAAATCTGTAGCTGCGAATAGGCACATCATCCGTATGCCCCTCAACGTCACATGTGAGGTGATAGCGCTCCACGATATCTAATAGTGTCTCAGTTACGTCTTCAACCGTTTGGCCACCGCTTTTGGACAAGGTCGCGTCCCCAGATTTGAAAAGGTCTTTAGATGCAAGACGAATATTGATCCCTCTTTTCAATAATTCTACCTCAACATCTGGGTTGTCGTCTTCAGGGTAATCGTAAACACTATCTAGCTGTGCCGCAAGCATCGCGATAGGAGTATTCGTTTCGGTATTTAGAACATCACTTTCAAAGCCATTTTTCAGGTCTTCGAACAAAGCAACGTTTACGTCGGAAACAGAGAAGAAGAGCACGAAGAAACACATAAGGAGTGTAATCATATCTCCATAGGTAGCTAGCCATGCATCACCACCGCCTTCTTCTTCTTGGAAGTATATTTTTTTACGCGCCATATGCTTACTCGCCTGAGCCTTTTCCGATGATAGAGTAGAGCTGATCTTTAATCATCAATTCTGACTTACCTTCTTTAATTAAAATCACACCTTCTATCGATACCGCTTCACGCGTTTGAACGATACCCATATTGTGCTTAATTTTTTTCGCCATTGGAGCGAACACAAGGTTGGCAAACGCCACCCCATAAAGGGTCGTTAAAAGTGCCAAAGACAAACCTGGACCTACCGCTGATGGATCGTCAAGATTACCAAGCATTACGATCAACCCAAGGATGGTACCCACCATACCGAACGCGGGAGAAGTAGCACTCATCATCTGAAGAACATCTGCTTTTTGGTGCTCCATTGTCAGGCGCTTATCCAAATACATGTCCGCCATATCGCGCATTTCACGGGTTGAATAGTTCGTACTTACTAGATCGAACATGTACCTTGTCGTAGCATCCGATGTTATTGATTTGATGCGCTCCACAAAGCCGTTTTTATCCGCCGCATAATCACTACGATACTTAAGAATCGTCTCAATTTGCTTCTCTACCATGTCACTTTTGTCATTGTAGTGAGAGAATACGTGACGGAGTGAAGAAACAGCGTTTAACACCGTTGAAGTAGGATACATAATAAAGAGACCTGTCATTACCCCTCCTAAAACAACGAACAAACTAGCAAAATCAAGGAATGGAATTTTTAGGAATGCCGGTAGATTTGAGCTAAATGCAATCGCACCTACGGTATCCAAAGACCCGACAAGCAAAACCGATAAAGACAAGGTGTACGCTAGAAGCGTGAAGATTGAAAATTTCATGATTGTTGTTTATTTAAGATAATTCCAGTAATAGTCTGCTGTGGCGGAGTCTCCAGCCAAAAAGTATATAGAGCCTTTAAGATCGTAGAATTGCTGAAGTGGCATCACCTCGATAGCTGCGTCGATCTCAACATTGGCATTGTTTAATTCATCTTCGATAATCGATTTTTGGGCAGAGATGTAGTAATCAAAACAAGTACTCACTTGCTCCAAAGAATAACCAGAAGAATATTCTTCTTTTACGTTCTTTTCTCGTATTGCATTGCTCTCCCTTCGCATAATCACATCGATATATGGATCGTCCGCATCGTAAATGAATCTACCTTTTGAAACACCATTATTATAGTCGATCTGTATCGGCTTATTTAAACCGTCATGATAAAAACTACGCGTTGAAGGACTTCTTTGGGCTTCAGAAAAAGAGTCTGCAGAGGGCTCCACGTATTCTAAGGGAATACACGACTGAAATAATATCGCCGTCGTAATTATATATTTATGGAAGCCCCGTAACATAGCATATAGGATTGATTGTTAATTATGTCCGTATAAACGGCATTTTTGACTATTGGATCTGAAAAGCGAACTTGAATATATCCGCCTAGAGATCTTGAAAAGTTGATCGTAACTCTGGTGTCCGATGAGAAATAACTATCCAATAGAGTAGGTTTGGAAATACTGACATTCGTAGATAGTGAAACTACTGGTCGAGGATTTGGACCATTAGAAATCAGTGATAACTCAAGAGACATTCCTAATCGAAGTGCGCCAATCTCAAACTTATTAATTTGGTATAACGTATCGTTAAAGGCCCCTTCTAAATACGTGGACTCATACGCACCGATAATTCCAAACCTCAATTCCTCGTGGCCTTTTAATACGTCTTGATAGACTCCAAACTCAAGAGTCTGATAGTTAATCGGTGTCTCAAACGGGCCAACTAGACCACTAGAGAGCTGAGGATAATTTCGGTATAGTAAAGCGCTAGGAGCAACACCAAATCCTCCTGAGATTTTCATATGTGTGTCTCTGTTTACTTTAATCTTATTTGTGCTGTATACCGTACTCGAGCTCTTTATTTGCAATGTTCTAGAATCTACAAGGTCAATGTTGAGCACTAGTACATCTGCTTCATTCTTATGTATTCTGCTAACCAAAATCAGGTCAACCGCATAACCATTTAACGTGTCTATAAAGGAACGCATGGACTTATAATCGTCGAACAACGAACTACTGTGTATTACACGCAAAGCTGTATCGCTTGACTCTATTCTCTTGTATGTTCTTTCCTCTAGATAAGGCTGGTAAATAGGTACATACTTTGATTGACTCAGTGATTGAACTAGACCTGCTCCAACCCTGTCTCTGATATATGGAGCAACACCAGCACTGAATCGAGGTGTCATAACAAAAACACGCGTTCCCACGACTATTTCATTTGAAAGCTTGACTTCAACCTCTTGAAGCAATCTTTCTATGGACTGGTCTACCTTAAGGTTAACCGATTGTCCATGGACTACGGCGCTTAAAAGGGTGAAAAGGAATATGTAAGCTCTTTTAGACAAACTTTCTAATGTTCGTGAGAATTACTTTGCGAGCGTCTGCCCGCTCTTTGTTAGATACCGTATTTCCTGATTCTAACTCGCTTTTAATCATTTCGCGCTCTCTTGGAGGACGAACCTTCAAAACCGATTCGACTATTTCTTCTGAGGAGCCGAAAAGAGCATTTAAGAGCTCACTAGTGTCGATATCCATTAAGGCGTTTTGAAGAATCTCTTCGTCTACCTTTGGTAGATTAAAGAATCCGACGAATTTCTGCTCTACTATTTGCCCTTTATCAAGGTCATTCTGGAGCATAGTCTCGAGAATTTCACGCTGCTTATTCTCTTCAAGTTCATCCAAAGTGTTGATTATCGCGCCAATACCATCTATGTCAATATTGTACAGACCCGCCATTTCTTTTGCCTTTTTCGCATACCTCTGACCAATCTCTCTGATTACTGATAGAGGGAGTCTAGACATATCCGTCAATTTCAAAAGCAATTCACTCTTATCAATAGGATCTAACAACTCCATGACTTTAAGCTTACGTTCGCCGGGTAACTGAGCAAATAAAACGCTTGACATCTCGGGCTTATCTCCTTCAATAAGCTTAAAAATCTGCATGTCATTTAGCTGTGAAACGAATCCAAAAACCTTGTGGTCAGGAGATCTTTCGACATTGTTCTTTTCATTTGCTATTGCTTTGACAGTGTTATTGAAGGTGAGTAGAAATTTATCTTGAGTATCTGGATCAATCTTGTCCTCGATATCCTCATCTACGCGGTTCAGCAGCGTCAAATAACTGCTGTACGCCATGTGTGGCTTTAACTGACCTACTAAATCCGGATATGGCTTTGCCAGAAAAGAAAACACTGTAAGCGCGTCTTCCTGTCCACTCTCGATAATATTCTCCATAAATGAAGCAACACTTTCGGCAGATTCAACTAACAACTTTTTGAATTCATTTTTCTTTAACGATACCGGTGCTTTATCCATTGCGGATAAAGACATCTTTTTGAATGTTGAGTTATCTATTACTAATTCCTCTTCTTGCACTACCTCTTTCTTACGTCTTGAGAGAATTATAACTAAGACTATAATGAGTAGAATAACAGCCCCTACTATTGCCCAAAACCACCAAGCTGAGAATAATTCGTTATTAACGCTTTCTTGATTTGACGTTACATTGGAATTCGGTACTGACGTCAGAGTAGAGGTCCTTCTCCTTTTCTGGCTTGCTTCAGAATATGGAAAAGACCAAATCTGCACGGACACTTCATCATTAATCAGATCTAAATCTAATGTGTTGTACATCAAACGCTCAAAATACTTTACATCACCCAGTATGCCCGTAGTATCTATTTCTAAACGGACAAGTGTTCGCTGATCCTTCAGAGTAACTTTTCCATCATCATATTCAACCTTCTCATTTAACACCCCAGGGAGCTCTAAAGCGTTGGAAGTGTATTGCGAAACTTCATATGTCAATTCCTTTGAAACAGATACGTTGTATTGATCCTGAGGAACGATTTGACCAAGTGCTCTGATTAGTGCCGCTTTTTCTCTTGGAGCCTTCTCAATTATTACCTTTTCAGTAACAGCGATATCTTGCAGTGGACGCTTTTTAACTGGTGAGCTTGACTTAGTTTCGGACTGGGAAAGCGGTGCGCTTTTTCCGCTAAGCAAGTCTAAAATAGGCGGTTTCTTGGTTTGATTAGTTATTGTGTCTAAATTTTGACCCTGCGCCAGTAAGCAGGAAAATAGAAACATAAACACCACTTGGGTTAGCTTTTTCATCTTGATAAACTCGCTTTATGTGTTACGGTTATGGTATTTGAATAATATTCTGCTTCTAAGAGAAGCTGATTGTTGCCTAAAATGATTTTTCCCTCAAAAGGGTCAATATTAATTTTTAATACGTTTCTGTCTATTTGGACATCTCTCGCCCAAAAACCATTAGAGTTGAACACATCGTATCGAGCTTCACCAAGAGCCACAACATCTAGACGTAAGTCATATACAACAGTATCTATCTCAAAAAACAATAAATCATTGGTTATCACAGTGTCTTTTCCGTAGTATCTACCTGCATACTGATCCGGAATTTCAACTGGATCACATGACCACGCTGAAAGAATTAATAGTATTACCCCTGTTAGTCGCATGGAAGCTGTAGTTTAAGAATTGGATCAACCTCAAGCTCACCATTTATTACATGGCAAATCTGGTTAGCATTATGAACAACGGGAAATCCAAACTCATCCAACTGCTGGGTTTGGTAAGAAATATTTACCAACCATTTTTTAGATGACAGTCTTTTGGAACGCACAACAAGTGATTTTGATGAAAACGGACATAAGAACGACATCAACTCTGTAACTTCGCTAGTAACTTGAACCGCGGTAAGCTCAGTAAAACCAGTACCTTCGCCGTTCGTGACAGTTTCATCCAAGCGCTGCTCAAGGAGATCGATGTATCTCTCTTCAAATGAGTTGCCGCAAGAAGTCATCGAAAGACATACGGTAACTGCTAAAAGCATCATTATTGACTTCTTAAGTGTAGCCATGGTCTATATTGGTTTCATACAATTATAAACCCATTCACCTGCTCGTAAAAACTGTATTACTATTTAGATGAGCGCTCTTAAGCCTGAACCTTTTACACTCATTAACAAAAATTTTCTTGAATCATTTGTTGTCAATTTTGATATAATCAGCGACAATAAAGCATTTATACTTGAGTTTTTTCGTCACTAAATAATTTAGCCGTTAATCTTAACTGAAATAACGAACAAAGTAAATGCTAATACAAACACTGCTTTTACTGCGTTTCGTTGTTAGGAAGTAATTTATAATTAATACCGCTCCAGCCTATAGGACTCGTGAACTAGTTGTTAAATCTCAATATCAGTCCATTAATTCAAATCTAGTGTGCGCATTAAAATGAGAAACCCCGAACGCATTACTGCATCCGGGGCCCTATTCATTGGAGTATTCTTGTCTTACTAAACAGTCACCTTCCCTACCGTGAACGAAAACGTCGATCCGACGCCTAGTTCGGATGCTACCGAGATTTCGCCACCTAGTTTGGTGACCATGCGCTGTACTTAGGAAAGTCCGAGGCCGGTGCCTTTTTGATTGAATCGATCAGTGACGCCTAAGATTTTAAGGGGATCAAAAATAGAGGAAAGGTGCTCCTTTTTAATGCCCTTACCCTTGTCCTTAACGCTGAGATGGTAAAATTCCGCAGACTCTGTCACGGTGAGCTCGATGCGTACCATATCCATGCACAAAGAGCAAGGTCTTCTCGCCTGCTCCGATCACTGTTACGTTGTTGCGTTTCATTGCTGTATTCATTGTTCGTTAAGAGTTTGGGCGAGCATAAAGATAATTTACACTTGAGCTTAAACACTTTTTTTTGGTGTTTTTACTTATATATGTAAGGCTAAAATACTACTTAATGTGTGTTTGGACACTTTTTGGTCGGAATTGTTTTCGGTAGGGGGCAAAAAAAGCCCCAACCGGTGGTTGGGGCTTGGATGAATCAATTAATCAACAAATCATTAATTGATTCGCTCAAACCTCTTAACAACGATTCTACCATCATTAGTTATAGTATGTAGGAAATAAACACCCGCTGGTAATTCACTAAAGTCAAACGAGACTGAACCTCCTCTTTCAATAGTTCTCTTAGCAAGAGTGCGTCCTGTCATATCCATAACTTTTAGCTTAACATTTTCTTCTTGCTCCCATGCTCCTGTCATAGTCACATTTAAGCTCCCTCGAGATGGATTTGGGTATATTTCAAGATCGTTTTCAAGAACTACGTTAACCCACTCCTCTGTTCCGATAGGTAAACCACTATCCGTACCCCAATCTAAACGATTCGAGAGCGAATTCACATAGTTCGAATTTTTACCAGCGGTAGGGCTACAAACGCCGTCGACAAATTTTGCCCCAACCTCATAGAGCAAGGCAGTGATAGTTGTAGTTACAGGATAGATATCTGTATACGTTTGGACATTCGAACTTACACTATCCACCAACACACGTTGAGTAGGGCTTAACCAGCGATAGATATAATACGTTTGAACCGTCTTGCCTTCATATGCTGTCCATTGAAGTTGTACCTCATTTGAGGCAACCCCTGGACTCGCTTGTAGATGAATTGTTGCATGGTAATCAGAAGTATCTGAAATAAATCCACAACTATCAATCAAGGCTAATCGATATCTATAAGGCTGGACCGCAGGGTTTGAATTGGTATCAACAAAGGTGCTCATGTCAGCATAAGCACTTAGTCCAATTCCAACGTACTGTGTACTCGTGTTTTCTTTTAAAACGATATAAGTAGCGGTTCGCATAGCTGGTGTTTTTTCCCAGACCAAAAGGTTTTTACCGGTTGTGTCTACGGTAACCACACAGATCTCTTCGCCGTTAAACGGGGGGTCGGGCTGGCTCAAAACCGTTGAATCCATTACGATACATCCGTTTGCATCTAGAACACTTAACGTGTATAAGCTACTATCTAAATTAAAGAACTCACCTATGACGTTTGTATCTCCATTTGCAATAAACTGATAAGGCAATGCTCCTCCAGTTGCGCTCACTGACAAATAACCATCTAACGCACCTTTACAAGACAGATCCAAAACAGAATCGATTGTAAAGAACAATTCGGTCGGCTGTTCTATAGAAATGGTGTCTACCAAAGAACATCCATTTGAATCCTGGGCTACTACGTAATATTCACTAGCTGGCGCACTTGCTAAATCTTCATTAGCGCTACTCCAAGTTCCAGTAGAATCTGTCCATGTGAAGTTATAACCACCTACACCACCTGTAAAGTCAATGTCTGCAGATCCGGAATTGGACCCAAAACAATCTACGTCGATTGAGCTGACCACAGATAGACTTATAGCCGTAGGTTCACCGACAAAAATCGAATCCATAGTAACACAACTGAAGGTATCGGTCACTGTTACAGCGTAATAACCTGTTGGTAGTCCTAAACTTTCAGATGCTGTGTCTCCATTAGACCACAAGTATCCCCATGCTCCAGAACCGGTAGCAACAACACCTGCTTGACCTGTTGAGTCTGAATTACATAATACATCATTAGAAGATAGAACTAGTGATGGAGCAGATGTTTCGATCAACTCAACAACATCGGAAGTAGAGCGACAACCCAAGCTATCGGTAATCATCACATAGAATTTTTGCAAACCTAACGCAATACTATCTAGCATGATTTCATTCGTAGTATCTACTTCGGTAAAACCTTCATTATTGTAATTCGCATACCATTGATAAGTAGCATATGTCGAGTTTGCTGTGATTGTTAACGAATCAAACAATGACTCACAATACTGCGTAGTATCGCTCAAGACTAGCTGTTGCATTGGAGCTGGATTCACTTCAATATAAACGCTGTCTGAGGTAACTAGACAATTCTTCTCATCCCGCACAGAAACGCTATACCATCCTGTATTATGGAGCTCCACCGCAGAGGTGGTATCCCCGGTATTCCAAAGGAACGAGAAGTTGGCAGTTCCATTGCTTATGGTATTTGCAGAAATACTATCACCCTCACAAACTGTTTCAGGAGTGATTCTACCGGCAACATTACTTAATAGGGCTAAACTATCATTTAGAGAGATGTTGTCTAATCCCATCTCACTCCTTGGTCCACCTACACCAGCTTGTCCTTTCCAGCGAAGTTGAATAGTCTTATTTGCGTAGGCAGAAAGATCCACAGATTTATCAACCCAAGCATAAGACGAATCAGTGCCTGAACGTTGCCAAAGTGTTGTCCAGCTCATATCACTCGGCGTTTTAACTTCTAGCGACATCGTTCCCATTTGGTCCGCGGTATTCGCAGAATCAGCATACATGTCAACCATGTGATAAGCAAAATTCAATTCTGGGCTGCTCATACCAAGGAGGTTAACACAACCCAACTGCAAGTATCCAACCTTATTCTGATCCGTAAGAGAGGCAGGATCAAACTGATAGAAACCACCAGCAGTATTATTATCAGCGTCATACATAGGTCCAGTAAAATCTACTAAGCTGTCCCAACCGTTTTGAAACTCCCAGTCTAGGTATTCAGTACTGTACGTAGTCCATTCGCTACTATTCAGCATACTTAATGTATCCACCGCACTTAAATAAGGTAAAATGAGTGTCGTGTCACATGCTGAATTATCAGCTACCAAACTACCGTCTGTAGATGTGAGAACCTTACCGTTAAGCTCAACAACAACATCAGGTGGAATATTAATACTCACATCAACTGTATCTACTCCTTGACATCCTGACGGTGACATAGCAAATACATAATACTGACCACTTGTGCTAAACGCTGCTATAGTATCCGCTAGGCCATTACTCCAAGAGTATTCTATACCTTGTTGAACGGTATCTATACTCGAGTAAAGCGTATCTCCAACACAACCTAATAGGTTCGGAGCGGTAACAAATACAGATGGAGTAGTATCTAAGAGTACTTGAACCGTATCAGAATACATCGTACAAGATGATGCAGCGTCTACAGTTTTTAATACGACCTCTACAGGACTATTTACTGAATAACGTAACGCACTTCCCATGGTGGTACTGCCTACCAACCATGAGTATGTATCGTAGTCATCGGTAGTGTTCAACATTGTAAAGTCACAAACTCGAAGTGTATCCGTTGCTTGAACTTTATCAATACCAAATTTCATATTCGGACGCCACGTACTTGTGTAATTTGCATTAGAAGAGCTTGCAACGCTAGACATGCCAGTAGCTATAGTTGAAGCGGAATAGCTGTAATCCGCTCCCATCAAAATATTGTCAGAACCATTTGAGAAGGCGACATTGCTGTACTCTACTTGAACCAAGAGGTTCTTCGTGCCATCCCAATTAAAGCCATTATCTAAAACGTGGGTATTCCAACCCTCTCCAGGAGTAAGAATGTTTAAATCATACACCTTTGTGAGACCTGATTCAAACGTACTACTTACCTGATTAGATGATGTATTCTTCATCTTAATCTTGAAACTCTGAACAGGGCTTCCTGACTCTACTTCAACCTCAAACCCGATTGAGTTGATTGTCGTTTGATCCGTTAGACCCTCGGCTATCAGCTCGCTAGCAGGAATGATGAATTGCATTTTAGCATAATTATCTCCCGCACCATATGGCTTCGCATCATTGTAGTTGTTACCGATGCGTTGGCTGGTACCTTCAACATATGAAGTTACGCTCTGCATACTTGCACCAATATTTGTATTGACATTAGACGCGTAAATAGCAGGCGTTTGAACGTAAAAGACCTCCGCTGAATCTGAATTCGAACATCCGAAGGCATCTACAGCAGTTAAGTAAAATCCTTGCTCATATGACGCAGGAAGTGTCTGTGTGGTCCAATTATTTAAACCATCCACAGTGGTCCAATTGTAAGAGACAAAACCTGAACCAGCATTCAATGTAACCTCATCACCGGCACACGCTCGTATTTGTGGGTTAGTCGTCGTAGTCGTGGTCGATCCTTTCGTAATCTCACCGGTAATCACTACTGAAGGTAAAGAGTGAAGGGTAATAATTGTTACAGAGTCCTCTACAAAACAATTATCTCCATCTTTTACTGTCACAAAGTATTCCTCCGGACTCAGGTTGTTCAAGACCGAAGTCTTTGGATATGCTGAGTTCGTGGCCGTGCTCCATGTATAATCGTAGAAACCGTCACCCCCGAAGACATTGAGAGATATTGACCCATTAGATTCTCCGAAACAGAATTCATTAGTCACGTCTTTAATCAATTGTAAACTATCCTTGCCTTTAACGCTTACTGTATCCGTAAAGACACTATTCGGTGTTGTTCCTATGTCGGTAATCGTCACGAAATAATCTCCAGAGTATAGACTACTATAAGTGTAACTAGATACATTCTGCTGATCCGTAAAGGTTGCAGTACCTGTTAGATCATCAAGCTCGAATTTATAAGCACCTGATCCATTTAAAGGAATTACCTTCAGTCGTCCATATGTATTATCACAGGAAATGTTGTTTCTAATCTCATAAGCAGCACCGAAAGTTGCTGAATCTAAAGGACTTTCTACTGCACCAACATCTGGGTTTTGACCTACGGTACCTGGACGGATATTACCAATAATATCAATTAAAGGTATCGTAGTACCTGAATAAGAAGTCGTTCCCGCTCCGAGCCCTTGACTTACCGGGCTCAACATGTAATCTCCATTAGCAGGATCTGATAAATACAATGCCTGACCTATCGGTGTACCTGTAATGGTAGACGAATAAGGGTTGTCTATCGAGGTTGTACCACCAGAAATAATCGAACTTTCTATAGTTAAATCACAAGTTACATCGAAATCATCAATGTAGAAGGTATGAGCTGATGATGCCCCGATGACCTCTTGGCCACCAACAGCGGAATTCAAGAACACAACATTGGCGTTGTTTCTCAAGAGGATCTGATCATTACTGGACGTACTATTTAATACTCCGTTCTTATAAATGGTAGTATGGATAACATCGATGTCGGCATTCTCAATCTGAAGACCTCCGGTGCTATTAGACTTATTGTAAGTGATAATAGCATTCTGGAGGGTAACATCGTTTCCACTTCCGTTTATAAACGCACCACCCGTTCCATTGATAGATCTGTTATTTCGAATAATCAGGTTCTCCAAAGTGACACTTGCACCGTTGTTTCCCCAACCATTACCTGCATAAAGACCACCTCCATCGTATTGTGATTCATTGTTCTCAATGGTCATTCCACTTAACGAAAGCTCAGTACCCCAGTGGCCGTTCCAGGAAATACCACCACCACTAGAATTTGCTTTATTGTTACGAATAACAACTGATCCTATTGCATTGACTTCACCAACAGCAGTAAGGTAAATACCACCACCATCATTACTCGCCAAATTATTCTCCACAACAGTATTACTTAACTGAAGCTTCCCGTTATCAATACCAATTCCACCTCCAGAATTTCCTGAGCGGTTTCCAGAAACAACCATATGATCAAGCGATATATGGGAATTTTGGGCTGAAATACCACCACCACCGTACCAGTTACTATTTGACTTACCGTTAGTGATGGTAAATCCAACAAAGTGGATGTATTCACTTGTATTACTATGATCTCTTACATCAAAGACAGGATCTTCATCCATACCGTTGACCTTAGTAGCTGCGATGTGATCATCATCTCCATCCTCAATAAATTCAGATGCGATAATAACATATGGCATCGTGCTATTCTTGATTTCGACATTTTCAAAATATTCACCATCGAATAAGACAATGGTATCACCATCACAAGCACGCGAAATAGCTTCCGTAATGGTCGAAAGGGGCTCTGTGTAACTTCCCGATGCTGCATCCGAACCAGTAGTCGAGATATAGTATTTAGATCCGATCAAATCATCAATCTCAACAGTATCATAAACAGTACATCCCGAAGCATCAGACAACCCTATCGTGTACACACCAGCCTGAACGTTAGTGTTCCATCTACTCCCATTGTCATCGCTAACCTCCTGATTGTAAATATTAGATCCTGAAGAGTCATTTATACTCAGGTAGTAGTCAAACCAGCTGTTGTTTGGGATGTTATATTGAGTTCCGCCAGTAAATTCACCAACAATAATCTCACCAAATCCACCATTTGAAGCACAAGCGTCACGACCGAAAATATAATCAACACTCAAAGGGTTTGTGATTGCGACAGTCTTTGAAATGATTTGACTTGAAACCGAATCAAAAGCTGCAATAGTGTACGATCCCTTCAAACTAACTTCAACATCAGAATTGGTCGAATAGAAGCCATTCGAGCTTGAAATGGTTATACTGTAGGCATCTGAATTCAGAACTTTCGCGTTAATAGAATAACCACAATTCGATACCTCAAGTCCAAACAAACCGCGAGCCAAGGAATCTTCATAAGCACCCGCATCAGGACGTGATCCTGCAGGGTTTGGTCGCATTGCTCCAGCTAAATCAAAGGCAGGAGAAGAAAGTCTGTAACCTGCTACCGTTGTATCAGCTCCACCTAGACCAATTGCCGGAGAGGTTTGCTTAAGCGTACCATTGGTATTTAGCTCAAGGCTCGTGATTTCCAGTGTATTAACCGAAGTAACATTCCCATTTCCAGAAATGGCCTGTGGAATACTATTAATGATTGAATTTATAAGGTAAACCTCATTATTCGATCCCGCAGTTTTGATGCCTCCTTGTGCGAAGCCATCGATAGCTGAATTATATACGACTACTTTTTGATCCTGGTTATTCTCAACCTTAATACCATAACCTTGACCAATGTTATTCGTCATGGTAACATGATTTAGTACTACGTCCGAATTCCAATCAGCACCGATAAGCGCTTGATTATTATCCTGAATCGTATTTCCAATAAACTCAGAGTTATTTATCGTAAGATCCGTCTCATAGAGGTAGATCAAGGAATTATTCGATTCGTTTCCATTGAACCGTACCTCGTTCCATACTGAAGTCAGGTGACGAAGTGAAAGAACTTGACGCTCATCCCAATAAACCGGACTCCCGTTATCTAAGATATCTACATTATTTAGATAGAGGTCAACCCCTTGTATGTTCATGGCAATACCGTCACTACAACACTGCTTTCTATGGTTAGAGATGATCGAATTGTTGATTGTCAATCCTGAACCCTGGTTCCAATTCGCATATATACCAGATCCCTCATCGCCATTTGCGTCACCATTTTTAATCGTAAACCCATCAATAATAGTAGAGTCTAAGTCAATTCGAGTTGAATTACTAAACTCTATAGCTCTACCACTGAATCCAGCGTTGATAATTGTAGTAGACTTAGCATTACTGTTATCCAATCGAACAAAATCAGACAATAGTCTTATTTGTTTGTCAATGACTATGTTCTCATTGTAGGTCCCAGGTAAAACATAGATCTTCTGACCTGAGTTTGCAGTGTCAATAGCAAACTGTATAGTTTTATACGGCTTCGTAAGAGATCCTGTACCAGTGATATTTGACCCAATTTTAGCGACAAATATTGGTTGGTCTACTAAAACCTCTTTTGATATACTACATCCGTTTTCAGTTACTGTTGCAACATAAGAACCTCTGTCATAAACTACTGTAGTATCATTAGAAATGGTTAGTGTATCAGACAACCATGTTAAACTAGCAGAACTTGAATTAGAATACGCAACAAGGATTAATGAATCTCCTGTCATTTCGTAGGTAGAATCGGCACTATAAACAACTAAATCCGGTGTTTCATTGATGATAACCTCGATAGTATCGCTGAACATAGAACACTCTGAGCCGTTCGATTGCATGAAAAAGCCTTCAAGGATAATATTTGAAGTGCTTTCTACGGTGAGGGTTTTAGATGAGTCTAATACATTTCCGAGCTCATCTTTCCAGTATATCTTGCTAAAGGATTGAGTCGAATTTGATTCATCAAAACCCAATGCGAACAAGGTAATAGAATCACAGAATTGCTCTCCGGAGGCCAGTGGCAACTCCGTTGGAGGCACCGGCACTTGCATCAAGAATTCATATTGTGAAAACTCGTCAATATCATTAAAGCTGTAATTACTAATAGTGATATAATCCTCGCCGTTTCCTGAGTTACTAGGCTCACCTTGACCCCAATTTGGAGGATAGTATGTAACTGGTGTTCCGTCACTAAATTCCCAAACACCTTCCGATACTGAATCATTTAGGCCAACGATTTTTTCGTTCCAGGCCCAGCTTTTCAAAGTATTGTATTCATCCTCCGTCGAGAAAGACGCTAAATCTCCACCAAGTGCAATTGCATCTTGTCTTGCTTGAGACCATGTAGTAGAATAATTACTAGAATAAATGTATTTATCACCAATTGTACCTTGATAATAAAAGTTCGGGATATAAGGAGCGCTGTATGCGAGGCTATCAAGTACTATCGCTTGATATGCAATTTCAGGTGACGGTTTCTTAAAGACCGTTATAGAAGATTCCGTTGAACACCCTAGCACATCTGTTATTGTAACTGAAGATGTTGAACTCGATAGCATGCTTACTATTGAATCCGTAGATCCGTCAGCCCAGAGATACGTAAATGAATTCGAAGTATCTGACGAGCCAATAGCCGAAACATACAATTCAGTATCATCACATACATTTACCTCAACACCAGAATAAACCTGACCGTTTATACTATCTATTGTAGTAAATGAGACAGCTGGTGAACCAAACACTCCAAATTTGTTTGTGCTTGAAGACATCAAACACGTTGAGCCATCGCTTCTTACGAACTCACCCTTTAAAATGATCTCTTGACCATCCGTGAATACACCGTACTCCCCAATATTAAGGGTGTCCCCTGTATTAGCATCGGTCCAATACACCTCTGTGAACCCTTGTGCGTCACTTGATTTCAATGGAGTCGCCTTTAACTCAATGCTGTCACAGAAATTCTGATTGTATCCGACAATCAAATCAACTGACTCTGGAGCAAATTCAATAATCCAATAATTAGAGTAATTCATATTATTATGCCACTCGTCACCCCAATAGTCATGTGTTGCGTAAGCATAATCTGAATAAGGTTGATCCAAGCTAGATCTCCAATTGCTATAGGTTAATGGCTGCTCATCAACCCCCACCCATTGAGAACCATTCCAATAAATTCCGATGTGAGCATTAGAGTTTACTCCTGCATTTTCTGCTAAATCCCAGACATATGAATTTTCTGTTGCAGAATTTGGGATCCACATATGCCCTCCAACTTCCTCTGATATTATTCGAGCCTGTGTCCAAGAATAATACTGCTGAACCATGTAATAATGGTGACCTTCAAATTCTCCCAAATAAGTTGAATTTGTAATATTATTACTTGTCAATTGCTCACCAGTATATTTCGCTGGAACTCCTTCAATTATCAGTTGTGGAGCATCTTGGAAGTAAATATCTATGGTATCTCGTCCAATACAACCAAACTGATCACTTACCTCTACCTCGTATGATCCCGTTTGTGCAACACCCACAGTTTGGGCGGTTGATGAATTGCTCCATGAGTACGAATTAGTGCCGCCACCGCCAGTAACGTCCGCTGTTAGGTCTATGGTGTTTCCAATTCCTAAACACATGCTCGTTAATCCGCTAACACCATCACTACTCAATGTGGTGATGCTAACTGCTGGCAATTCATGATCGAAATCCAATAGAAGTGTATCGGTAACGGAACAACCATCTTCATCGGTCACCACAACTTCGTAGTACCCGTTTCTGAAATCTTCCGCCCAGTTATTGCTTGAGAACGTATTTGAGCGCGGCGATGAATTTGAATTTGAACTGAAGTAGTAAGAACCGTCATTCCAAACATACCCGTCAGCGGCACTTTCCGTTTCAAGGAATGTAATAGAATAGGCATACTGAGAGGTTCCGAATGGATTTCCTCCTTCAATAGCAAAGGCCAATTCCCCATCGGAATCGCCGTTACAATTTGCATTAGAGCTCAAATTCGAAATCGTAATCGAAGGCAGTGTAACAATCGTTACATCAATCGAATCCAGTTTCGCCTGAGTCGAATTATCCGATGCAATAGCACGATAAGTACCATCCGCCAAATTCGAAGCTGTCTGCGTACTGTTCCAGCTCCAGTTAGCGTCAGTTATACTCTTCCACTGGTACGAAGCCGCCCCAGAGTAATTCAAAAGGTTTACAGTAATAGAACCGCTATTGGTTTCACAGAAACCGTTGTGTTCTACAACACTTGTCATACCAAGTTGAGGAGCACTTTCGATGCTCTCAATAGCCCCCAAATCGGGTGAAGTGCCTGTTAGACTAGGACGTGTATTTCCTAAAAGATCCGTTGCGGGAGCTGAAAGTGATGCTCCTGCCACAGTAGCTGTAGAGGAACCCGCACCCAATACGGAAGAAACGCTTGAAGGTGCATAATTACCATTTGCAATATCCTCGTAATACGAGCCAGTGGTGATATTCGAGGAATACGTAATGTTTGTCGTACCACAGTTATTGTCGTAAAGTGAACTACTTGGAAGGTTCACGAAAGAATTTGCTATGGTAAGGTTGTAGTTGTCACAGGTGTTGTCGTAAAGAATTGCAGTCGCATCATTTGCATCCAAGATGGAATTCCAAATGACTAGATCTACATCACCCCAATCACACTTTAAGAATCCTGTCGATCCATTAGTCAAGTTATTGTTGACTATGGTACTATTTACTAAGCGGATTTTAGAACTACCGTCCTGAATTTGCATAGCCTCCGCTTGAGTACTTGAATTTCCTGCGATCAACAAATTCTTGAAGGTAATCCAGTACGACTGAGTTTGATGAATAAGTATCGGCATTTGACCGCTACCATTCAATACTCGAATGTTAGTGATGTCTATTGATGAACCAACACAGCACAAAGATGCGAAGAACCCACTAGCCCCATCATTCGCTTGGTTTGAAACCATATCAATGTTGTTCATTACCAAGCTTCGCGGTGAGTGCAAATACATCGCACCACCATGATATGATGTGCTGTTATTTTGAAAGTGGTTGTCTGTCAACACTAGATAACCATCTGAACTGTAAAAACCACCACCATCATTGCTCGCCTCATTACCTGTAAACGTTGAGTTTTTCAAGGCCATTCTTGACCATTCACGTTGAAGCACAGCACCCCCTCTTTGAGCACTATTTGATTTGAATTGAACACCGTCAATCAATAGCGTTCTCTCGTTAGCTAGAGTAAGTGCTCCACCGCGATCGTTGTTTACGACCATTCCATTTTGTATGGTGAGTGCTTCAATTCTATTGTAAGTAGTATCTGCCCAATTCGATGAAGTTTGTGAATACGGATAATCGAATACATAGGCGCTTGAACCACCATCGATGATAGTATTGTGAAAATGATTCGTATCACCATCGATCAAGTACTTTGAGCCAATAACCACCGAACTATTAATCGTAATAGAGTCCTCAAAGTAAGTTCCGTCCAAAACAATG
>Ga0209771_1000260_pt1 | contig 35166 bp, 31 predicted proteins | sample SaaInl59LU_5_DNA_FD_184639 | JGI IMG/M metagenome (GOLD analysis project Ga0209771, IMG submission 184639) | Marine microbial communities from expanding oxygen minimum zones in the Saanich Inlet - ESP_59LU_5_DNA (SPAdes) (version 2) | ecosystem: Environmental > Aquatic > Marine > Intertidal zone... | reverse complement strand
CGGCGGCGGCGGCATCGGCTATATTCAACGAGAATCTTCAATTTCGTGGAGTTGTACCTGTATTTGTATGAAACAAGGTTATAACGGCCAACTGTATGGCAACAAGCTTAGAGATGCATGTCGCTTGCCAGCTGCAGGTGGAGGCGGCGGAACTGCTTATCAGTGCTGCTCAAACTGCACTGCGCATCATATTCAGGGATGCTGTATGCACGGACGTTGGAGAAATGGTCCAGGCGGCTGGGGCGGCGCACACAACAACGAAGGCCGCGGCAGAGAAATGTTCTGGGGCTCTAGTGAAGCACCAAACAGTCACGGTGACAGTTATTTTACAGATATTGAACAAGGTCCAGCGCCAAAGATATATCCGTGGCATGACATACACGAAATGTGCGGAAGCGGTTCATCAGGAAGAAGTATGATGTTCCGTTGTCGTCAACAAGATGGCTATTGGACAGGTCATACCATTGATGGTAATCCTGATAATGCAGGCGAAGGCGCAGGAACAGGCGGAGTAGTATACAATTGCTGCAATCTACATAGTGTTTACGGTAACTGTTGTTTAGCTGGCGCAGATGCATGCGGCACATTAAACTGGAATTTAGTATGTTGCTTAGGCACATCGAATAAAGTATGTTGTGCAGACAGAATGATGGAGACAATACATCCGTATGTACTTGCATGCGCAGGAACACTGGGCGGTGCAGGCGGAACTGGCATATGTCACATGACACAGAAAGCAGGCAAAGGCGGCGGAGCTGGCGTAAGTAGAAGTGCTATATTATGTATATGCCACGGCGGTAACTATGATTACTGTAATGGTAATGCTGGAAATCCTCTACTTGCATTTCCACCATCCGAACTAGATTGGAGAGTAAGCAATGCTGGAACTGGCATGGCGCTTATATATTGGAAGAATGCTTAATATTTTTAAGGAGTTAAAATAACATGACATGGGCTAAAATAGTTGATGACGAAGTAATACAAATTTTTGACGGAGACGTCAAACAACATTGGCATCCTGATGCTCTTGCGCTTTGGGAAGATGTTCCAAACGATATTGGAATTGCAGAAGGCTGGCATAGAAAAGAAGATGGATCTTGGGTTAGTGCAGAAACGTGGCAAGCTGAAGAACTTGCTGCTCAAGAAGAAGTACTACCTGGACCGCCTAGTGTAAGTATCGATATACAAATAGTTAATCACGATGATAAACTTGAATGCATCTGTACATACATGCCCGGCGGCATATGGGACGAAGATGATCCTACTCATATAGGTACATGGACTTATAATGGGACAGAAACATCCACAGAGAATCCGCTTACACTAGAGTTTGCAAAAAATCAAGCTACATTTAGAGATGAAATAATTAAATGTGTATTTGTCGGGACAGGCGGAACTAGCGAAGAAGTCGTTGATGATGTAAGAGTACCGCCACAACTCTAAATAATGAATTTACAGTTATCATATATTTTTGATATACTGTAAATATCATCAATCTGTTTATCGCATCGCAATTCCATATTAATTGCGATGCGATTTTCTTTACTATTATGCGGTAATGGCTCATGCGGCATCCACGAAGGCATAATAACTAAGTCCAGCTCTTCTGGTACAAATATGTAGTTAGTATTATTATATACTGTTCTTAAACCGCTTGCATTTGGAGAATCGTCCGTTGGTATTTTTAAATAGAATACACTATTAATCGTCGATGTTCTTAAATGATGATGTAAATTACTTCTATAAGAATCGCAGTTATATACATTTGCCCAACACGTTCTTCTATTATATTCAGAAATATACAACTCTCCAAATATCTCCTCACAAATTACAGTAAATGTATCGTATAACGTATCAACCGTTTTATTTTCGATTTCAAACGTATACCCTCCGTGATAATTTGCAGTATCTTTTGCATTTTCGATAACAGTTGTTAGATAAGTTTTAGTGCTACTATCTATGGTTAGATGTGTTGTAAGAAAATTTGGATTATCTATGTGATATTCTATTTTTTTATATTTATAATGGTGCATATTATCGACTTGGACTGGTTGTTGTTTGTATATTAAAACTTATAATAATTCTATCTTCATCGACTGCATTTGGTAATGTTTCGTGCTTTAAATAACTAGGAAAAATTAATAACATGCCGTCAGTTGGTTCTACACTATGCATTACATTTCCTCTCCACCTAGTATTTTCAGGTTCGTTTGACAGTGCATATTCCTTAGGATCTGTAAAAATTATGTTCCCGCAATCCTTATGTGTTTTAACATAATAAGCTGCACTCCAGTGTAATGGTCTGTGATCGTGTAATGGCACCCATGCGCCTTTAGGGTAAACACTTGCCCATCCATTTACATAATTCCATTCCCCGCAGTAATCTAACTGAGCAAAGAACTCAGTTATTAACTGCGACAAGTGATCAAAAAAGAAATTAAAGTTATGATTGTCTGTAAGACTTGTGGGTTTTGTCGGATCGAAATTTGTATAACCTAAACTATGTTTTTCTTTGGTCCACTGATATTCATTCCATTTATGACTTAATATTCTCTTATTACTTTCTTTGTCAAAAATAGTATCTAATTCTTTTAATAGTTTTTGATTTATTTCTTCATAGTTATCAACAATAGCTTCTAGTGTAGGTACTGCAAACAGTGGTCTAATTGTTTTCATAAAATGTTCCTTTATAGGTTAGGGAATTTATAATTTTCTTTTCCGGTATTAATATTAAAACTTATAATAATTCTGTCTTCTTCTGATAGATTTGGCATAGTTTCGTGCTTAATATAGCTAGGAAATAATATAAGTTTTCCGTTTGTAGGATTAAATTTTTGTTTATAATTTCCGCGCCAGCGAGTACTAGGAGGCTCTGCTGCAAGTGCATATTCTTTAGGATCTGTAAAAACAATATCTCCGCAATCTTTAGGAGCAGAGACATAGTAAACTCCACTCCACTCCATAATCTTGTGATCATGTAATGGCACCCATGCGCCTTTAGGATACACTGCTGCCCAGCTATTTACAAAGTGCCATTCTCCGTAGTAATCTAACTGAGCAAAAAAATCGCTAATTAATGGATTAATGTGTTCATAAAAAAATAAAAACTTATCATTTTTAATTAAATTACTATCTGTAGTAAAATTACTATAGCCTGTAGAGTGATTGTCAGTTGATACTACAAAATCTTCCCATTGTTGACTTAGAGCTCTTTTTTGAGTGTTTTTGTTATTAAACAAATTTTTAATCTCATAACACAGTTTAGTGTTAATTTCTTCTTCGTTATCTATAATTGCTTCTAGCATTACAGTCGGAAATGTCTGAATAATTTTTTTCATGTTACCTCCAGCTTGGTCCTAAACAAAATCCAAATATTACATACCGTGTGCCTGATGTTACTGTACTAACACTATGTGGTAGAAATGAAGGAAACACAACTAAGTTTCCGGTAGTATTGTTAATAGTACTATTGGTAATAGATAAATCGCCGCCGGTATAATCTTGGTTCAACAATAAAGAAAACGATAACTTTCGTTGTAATGTGTTATTATCTTCTAAAATAATGCAATCAGTGTGCTCTGCATTATAGTGATTTCCAGTTTCGTATCTTGCAAAATAACATTCAATTTTTCTTGAAATATCAAAATTATAAAAATGTTCATTAGCTTCAAACAGCATATTAGCAATCTCTATATGATTTGACAGATCAACATTTTCAATGTAAACATCTCTATTGTTATTATTGCTTCCGTTTTTACCTTGTTGCATGCGGTAGGTTGCAAGAGTATCGTACCTGTCAATAATATTTTGACATTCTTCTTTATTATACATATCTGCTTCGCGGTAGCTAAACTGATCGAACATTGATTGGTTCCTTTACTATTAATTATACAAGTTTGGGATACTATGCTGTCAGTCTGAATAGCCACTTTCGTTAGATTATAAAAAACTGGTTTATAAATATTCGTAACAATACAAATACTTGATGGGATTATTAATGAAAAAAGTTATTTTTATAAACGGAGGCGCTGGCAGAGTTATAGCAAGCCTTCCTGCACTAGAAGAGTTAGATCACCGAAATGAGCTTGCAGGAATAGTATGTGAAGGCGGCATGGAGATGTTCCTAGGACATCCTACCTTGCAATCTAAAGCATTCGATGTTAATCACAAAGGATTGTTTGAAAATTTAATTAAAGATAATGTGTGTGTAAGTCCAGAGCCTTACAGAGATCATGAATACTATAATTTAAGATCAAGTCTCCAGCAAAGTTTTTGGCATCAAATTATAGATGAAAGAACAGACAAGAACAGAAAACCAACTCTTAAATTAAGTAAATCAGAAGAGATGGCTGCTGTTGATATAATTTCTCAAGTAAAACAACAACAATCAAAAGATAAAACAATAGTTATACAACCATTTGGTCGTAGTAGCACAATGGGCGCTGGAATAGTATACGATCCCAGCACACGCAGTGTAGAACAAAATACATTCATTGAGCTAGTTGGAGAATTGTCCAAAGATTACAATGTAGTGTATATGGGAGAACATAAACTTAATGTAGTAAATGTTCCAATATTTCAGCCACAAGAGCAATTACCTTTACGAATCTGGGCAGCAATAATCGAAGCTAGTGATTATTTTATTGGATGTGATAGTGTAGGACAGCATATTGCATATGCATTTGACAAGCCAGGGACCGTAATCCTCGGTAGTACTTTCGGAATCAATGTAACATACCCAGAATATTTTAACATTATCGAAAAAGATACAGATACTAAAGTTTATAGTCCAATTAGAATAGCTGGATTTGGCTGTGAAGAAGCAGACAGATTAAATGATCCGTTAATGGATTTCACAGACGACGAACTTAAAAATATGATAAAAAATATTCAAGATCATATTAAAAAAACAACTTAAAGAGGAAATATATTATATGTGGCTTTTAGCAATTAACACTGGGCATAACGGTGCAACTGCACTTTATAAAGATAGCGAATTAATTTTTTATGTCGAAGAAGACAGGTTAAGTCGTTGGAAGTATGATGGCAATCCTTACTTGGGTTTAGAAAAGGCATACGACTATACTGATCATGTAGATTATTTAATAATTTGCGGCACTCGTAATGCATTTGGAAAAATGCCATGGACAGGCGAAGATCCTTATAGTTGCTATATTAGAAAAAAACAAAAAGGAATTAAGTTCGAAACAAAGTTGTATGGCGACGATCATCATCTGACACATGCAACAACTGGTTTTTATAATTCTGGATTTAATGACGCTGCTGTAATTGTTGTTGATGGCGCCGGCAGCGGATTAGATATTCCAGAATGGGATGAAGTAAAAGATGGAACTTGGGAAGTCGAGTCTATATATAGTATGTCTTACCCTGCTGAAGTTGAAGCACATGTAAAATACTATGGTTCTAACATGCGAGATAGCTTTACACTAACCGATAATGATACATTAGTAGAAGTTTCAGATTCTCACGGATTAACAAAAACATATGAAGCAGTTACAGGGTTTTTAGGGTTTCATGCTATTGAAGCAGGTAAAACAATGGGAATTGCTCCTTATGGGAAGTTTAACGACACTATTAAATTAAACGAAGGCAGATTTACAAATAGAAGTTTTGTTAAACCGGGCTTTCCAGCAGGCAGTGTAATTCGAGCTGACATGGACGATGAACTTCGCGGAATACTAGGCGACACTAGTTGGCACAAAGATGAAACCAAAATCGACGAATACCGAAAAGATCTTGCTTATATGGTTCAGAAATCTACTGAAGATAGAGTTAAGCTTCTTATCAAAAAGGCTGTCGAAATTACAGGCAGTAAAAATATTGTTATTAGCGGCGGCTATGGTTTAAATTGTGTTGCAAATTATGAATTTTTAAAAGAATTCCCAGACTTGAATTTTTATAATGAACCAATTGCACACGATGGCGGCAACGTCATAGGTGCGTGTCAATATGTTTATAGAACTATTTCTAAAGACAGTAAAAAAACACCACTAACTTCTTTATACTTAGGTCCTAAAGACGAAAATCAATACACTGATATTGACTATGAAGGATTTACAGTAACAGATTCTACTACAGAAAATGTAGCAAAATTAATTGCTGAAGAAACTATTGTTTGTATGTATCAAGGAAGATCAGAAGCAGGTCCTAGAGCGCTGGGTAACAGAAGTATATTATTCGACCCGACTGTCAAGAACGGTAAAGATATAGTTAACGAAGTCAAACACAGAGAATGGTTTAGACCTTTTGCTGGCACAGTCTTAGCAGAAAAAGTAAGTGATTGGTTTGATTTAAGATCTAAAAAAGAAACTCCATTCATGATGTACGCAGTTGATGTTGTAAAAGATAAATTGGAAGTTATACCTGCCATTACTCATGTTGACGGAACTTGTCGTGTACAAACAGTAACCAAAGAGCAAAATAAGCATTACTATGAACTAATCGAAGAATTTGAAAAGATTAAAGGAGTGCCAATATTGTTTAATACTAGCTTTAATTTGGGAGGTGATCCGTTAGTCGAAACAGTAACAGAAGCACTGGATACACTTAGAAGGTCTGAACTAAAATACCTTTGGTTACCTGAAATTGGAAAATTAGCAATTAAGGATTAAGATAATGGGTAGATACTCTGCATATATTGATGTTATAACTCAATTTAAACAAAATAAAAAAAGCATTGGCATGTCTGTTTTTAATGTATTAATAGATAACTCAAAACCTTTCACGCCAGGCGATCAATTAGAAATATACCCATTTGTACAAGATGCAATACAACTTTTAACTCAAAAGGGATATGACCTCTTGTTTATTACTGGACAACCGCCAAGACGTACTAGAGATATTGCAATTGAAGATTTTGATAATATATTAGATTCTTTGAAAAACATAACTAGTGAATACGGCGGAACTGCAAAGGCATCGTATTATACACCGTCTTCTGATAAAACTGATCCGTATGTTAAACCTAATATTGGAATGTTTAGAAGAGCAGAGAATGAAAATAACGTTGTGTGGAAAGATACTTTTTTTATCGGGTGCGATAAGAATGACATCAAAGCTGCGTTAAGTTTACCAACTACTGCAATTCTAGTTGGCGATACTAAAGATAGTGTTAACAACGACTCTGTACAGAAATTTGAAAACCTTTTAGAATTTGCAAAAGCTGTTTGATTTAAATCTAGCTAAATACTTATGAAGATATGTAGAGGTATTGAATGCTAAATTTTACTAAGTTCTTTATGCAAGGCTTAAAAAAGACACTTCGCTTACAAAGCGGAGTAAATTTTTCTTATAAAGGTCCGTGGGTACAACTATACCCAGGTACTATTATGGATGAATGGTACTATGGCGACTTTTGCGCAGTTGAATACACAATAGTAGCCGACCTAGGCGGACAAGACAAAGAAATTATAAAATGTCTTGTGATAGCAGACGTAGATAAAGCAAATATTACCGAATACGGCAGAACTAATCTAGGAAGAGATTTAGTAGATATTACAGCACAAGTTAATTCGTCTAAAGTTAGTATTATTATAAATCCTGCACTATCTGAAGATAGTACGGCAAGTATAGGAGCAAAAGTAATTTACAGTGCTTCGTACTATCATAGCTTAAATGACATAGGGCAATCTACTACTGTAAGCTATCAGGCGCCTGCGCCAGTAGAAGCAGTAGCATCGTACGCAGTCACTCCTGCAGAAAACAACGTAAACGAAGGAAGCTCCGTAGTATTTAATGTTACGACAACTAATGTAGCTAACGGAACAACATTGTATTGGAGTGTTACAAACGCAGTTGACTTTAGTACATCAACCGGTAGCTTTACAGTTACAAATAACGCAGGTACATTTAGTGTTACGCCAACTGCTGATGTTACTACAGAAGGTGTAGAAACATTTACTGCTAGTGTAAGAACAGATAGTGTAAGTGGAACAGTAGTTGCAACTTCGAGTGCAGTTACAATTAATGACACAAGTCTCTCTCCCATAGTACAAACTTATGCAGCAACTCCTGTAGCAGATAATATAGACGAAGGAAGCGCATTAACAATTAACGTTGCAACGGCTAATATTGCTAACGGAACAACATTGTATTGGACAGTTTCAACACCTGACGAATTTGACATAGTAAATGGTAGCTTTACAGTTACAAATAACGCAGGTACATTTAGTGTTACTCCAGGGGCCGACGCACTTACGGAAGGTGTAGAAACATTTACTGCTAGTGTAAGAACAGGCAGTGTAAGCGGCACTATTGTAGCTACTACTGGTAACATTACAATTAATGACACAAGCATAACACCTTCGGGAATAATTTATAATGTAACTGTTGCAAATGGATCAAATATTTACGGCACAGGCAACAAATACTACATATCAGGATTCGATGCTGTAAGTCCATCGTTAAATTTAATTGAAGGCCAAACATACGTATTTAGACAAAGCAATAGCTCAAACGATACACATCAACTTAGATTTTCTACAACTCCTGACGGAACTTGGGGCGGCGGCGTAGAATATACATCTGGTGTTACTTTAGTAGGCACTGCTGGCAGTTTAGGTGCATACTCTCAAATTACAGTCGGAAATAATACACCAACGTTGTACTACTATTGTGTAAATCATAGCGGAATGGGTGGCACAGCAAATACACCAGCAGCATCAACACCAACTTACGATAGTATAAGTTCAGTAGCAAATGCTAACGAAGGCGATGTTGTAACATTTACACTTACAACACAAAATATAGATAATGGTACAACTGTAGATTACACAATAACAGGTATTAATGCAGGCGATATATCTGCAGGCTTGCTTTCAGGCACCCTTACTGTAAATAATAATGCAGCAACTACAAGCATTACCCTTGCTAACGATCTTACTACTGAAGGTAGCGAAACGATGACGCTAACATTGGCAGCTATAGATAGTGCAGCAAATAGTACTGGAGCATTAACAACTCAAACAATAATTGCAGATACAAGTACAGAAGCAGCAGAGACATATGCAGCAACACCGGCTGCTAATAGTATTAACGAAGGAACTGCATTAGCAGTTAGCGTTGCAACAACTAACGTACCAGATGCAACAACATTGTATTGGACTGTTACTAACTCTGGTGACTTTAATGTATTATCTGGCAGCTTTGTGATTACAAGCAATGTAGGAGCATTTAGCGTCACTCCAACTTCTGATGAACTAACAGAAGGTGCAGAAACATTCCAAATTCAAATTAGAACCGAAAGTGTTAGTGGCACTATTGTAGCTACTACCAATAACATTACAATTAACGACACTAGTTTAACACCAATCGATCCTCCAACTTATGCAGCAACACCGGCTGCTAATAGTATTAACGAGGGAAGTTCGCTAACAATTAATATTGCAACAACTAACGTACCGGATGCAACAACATTGTATTGGACTGCTACAAGCGCCAGCGACTTTACGAACTCATCTGGCTCAGTTACAATTACAAATAATTCAGGATCATTTAATGTTTCCCCAATTGCTGACGCAACAACAGAAGGTGTAGAAACATTTACAATTAGTATAAGAACTGATAGTATCGGCGGCACCATTGTAGCTACTACTGATAACATTACAATTAATGACACAAGTATCTCACCAGCATTTATCGCAGACTATACAATAACAGTTACAAACAGCGGCAACAATTACTTGCTAACAGGTAATGACAGGAATGGCGGATTTACAAATAGTTCGCAACCTACACTAGCATACAACAATGGTGATCTAGTTCAATTTATTATAGATGCAGGTACGTCGGCTGTACATCCTTTCTATATTAAAACTGCACAAGGCGCAGGAACAGACAATCAAGCATCAGGAGTAGACGGACAAGGTACAACAGAAGTTAATTGGACAATTGGAAGCACAGGAACATTCTATTATCAATGTTCAATACATGCCGCTATGAATAATACAATAACGGTATCATAAGGAAATTTAAAAAATGACAGTCACGTATTCAAAATTTCAAACAGGCGACGGATTTAAGTCTCCGAGTCTAGATATAGATGCACTAGGTAACATTTCGGCTACATCACTTGACGTGTTATCGTTAAAAATAGACGGAGAAGTTTTATTTGGCATCGGAGCGCCTGGTGCTGTTGAAGGCGGACCTGTAACTTCGTTAGCTCCTAGTATCGTTAGTAGTAGTTTAACATCTGTAGGAACATTAACTGGGTTAACTGTTCAAGGAAATACTACTATTTCTAATGGACTAGTACAAATTAATAGTTTGTCTACAGGTACGATAAATAATATTGATATAGGAGAGACTACACCTGGAAACGGTACGTTTGTTTCTCTAACAGCAACAACTGGAACTATTACAACATTGAATTCGACAACGGCAACATTGGGAACAGCATCAGCAACAACAGTAACTTCGGGTACAGTTGTTTTAAATAATGCTCCAACAGCACTTAATCATGCTACTACAAAAAGTTACGTTGATACACAAATTACTGCACTATCTATAGCACTCGGGATGTAAAAAATGGCAAAAACGCAAATAAAAAATTATGTATTTAAACCTGGTCTAGGAGTTCTTGATAATAGATATCCTAATGCACATGGTCTAATAACTGCTAATAAAACTTTCATACAGAAAGAAATGAGTGCTTATATTGCTGCCAAAGTTACAGCAGCCGCACAATATACACCCACAGCAGCAACATACAATCCTGCAACAGGTGTGTTAGAATTAACCATAGGCACACATAATTTTAATGTTGGCGATGCAATTATAATTGCAGACGGTGGATTAACGTTTACCAATGCAAGCGCAGGCGCTGTTCCATTTTTTGATAAAGCATTAATAATTACAGCAGTTTCGGCGAATACTAGTGTTACAGTTAACGCAGGTATATCAACTGATCTCACTGCACACTCGTGGGTAAGCTCTGTAACAAATGCTACAAGAGATGTATTTTATAATTATGTAAACGACAGTGTAGCAAAATGTGAAAGAGATACTGGGTATGTAATTGACGCATATTTAAAAGATCTACAATATGGCGGCAATGAATATTTAAAGAATGTTATTAAATACTATTGGGATCAAAATGTTGCACAAGTTGACGGCGACAGAGGCGCAGAACTTGCTGCCCACAACTTTATTGGTAGATTAATTACAGATTACATTTTACCGCAATCGGCGTACTCTGCATTAAATTCAGAAATAACCCAGTCGGGCGGCACAGCTACAGAAACGACTGCTCAATTTACGCCCACAGATGCAACATATACTCCGACAACCGGAGCAATGACATTAAGCATTGGAACTCATAGTCTTGCAGTTGGTAACGAAGTTTTTATTGCACCAGCTGGCATAACTTTTACTTGTGCGCTTGACGGCAATGCCACATTGCATCCGTATCCCAGAGGATCAGGTGTTCCTAATGACACAGGCAAAGATCCATTTTATTATGCTCCTATTGAAATTACCGCAGTAACAGCAACTACTATTACAGTTAACATAGGCATTAGCTCAGATACTTCTGCGCATACATTTAGCAGTGCAACAGCAAATGCAGTAACGGCTGGACCTGCTGCTAAAATTAAAACTCTAGTATATAACACAGTAGATGTAATAGGCAACGGTCTTGCTGCAATGCCAACGCTAGTGCCGACAGGAGTAGGTAGTGTTAAAATACAAGGTAATTACAACTTAGAAGATTTTCTTTTAATTACTAACTCTAGTAAAAACGAAATTATATACAATTTTAGTGGCGCTGCTACAGGCGGTTATGTTACACAAGAAAAAGCAAGTGATACAGACTTTGTTAAATTTTTACAAGCAACAGATACTGTAGCTACCTTATTTTTAAATTATAACACAGCAACACATAGTTCAACTGACGAAATCCAAATATTTGTTGAAAATACTGAAAACGGTAAAAGTATAGTTTACACTAGGCCTTATGATTTTGGTACAGACTCTATTGAACGTCAGCGTATTGCAGCACCTTTATCAATGCTCGACGCTGACTTTGAGTACGGCTTGCAGCCAACTAAATGGGCAGCGATTGGTACACTTAGGGGATATCCTTCAATATACGAAATTCCTGGAACAGACACCGCAGTTGCATCAGTAACAACAGATGCAAGTTCTGTTAATACATGGTTACTTAATCTTACAGCAGACGGCACTACTAACTATACTGTAATAGGCAACGATAGAACAGGTAGTATATCTGGACCTGACCCTATTATTACCATGGTCGAAGGCGACACTTTGCAGATGATTAATAACTCAGGCTCTGGTCATCCTCTGTATATTAAAACGGTAGCAGGAACTGGTACTGGAAATCAAGTAACAACTAATATCACTGGACAAGGTGCTATTTCTGGCGCAGCAGTTGAATGGACACCGCAAACGGGCGATGCTGGCATTTATTATTACCAATGTAGTAATCATGCAGCTATGTCAGGAACTATTATTGTACAAACAAATACTGCTGGGGCTGGCTCAGGTCAGTCGTTAATCACAGTAACAACAGTTAGTCCCCATGGATTTGCAGCAGGCACACCATTTACAATTAAAGCTCTTGAAAATAGTATTAACGGAGCATCAAGAGCAGAAGGTAGTTTTGTAATTACAGATGTTCCTTCAACTACTTCCTTTAGATACTACGCAAAAGCACAAGTCGGTGATACAAACGGTGATGTTTTAAGTACAACTTATACACAACTTAGACAAGGTGGATTCTATACAGGAGCCAATATCGGCTCTCCTGTGTTTACTGTAGCAACAAACGGTTCAGGCGGCACTATTGCTGTTGAACTTACAACTCCGATTGGATCAACAAATTTACCATATGATGGACCAGCAGCAACAGTCGGAGCTCCTCTTAGCGGAGCTGGCATTGGAGCTGGAACACAAGTAACTAGTATTATCGACAATTCAGATGGCGGCGGCGAATACTTAACACCAGTAGTTGTTGGAGACTACAGTGCTGGCGTATCTACTATTACAGTAGAAGATGCTACTGGCATAGTTACTGAACTAGCAGCTAGCAATGGCACTGGCACAGCTACATTTATTGAAAATATTAACGGAACTGACTTGCAGTTTACTACTCCGTTTGCATCGGCAATTATTGGTAATAAAACAACATACACTGCTGTTTCTGGCACTAATGGAACATCTTCAGGATCGGGTGCAGAATTTACTATTTCAAGTACAGCTGGAACCTATGCAATTGATTCTATTACAAATCCTGGCACAGGATATGCAGAAGGTGATAGACTTTTAGTAGATGGGGCTACCTTAAGTGGAGCGTCAGGCACTAACGATCTTGTTATAATAGTTGCATCTATTAGTGGTTCAGGTATAGCAACTACTACGCTAGAAGGTACAGGATATGACGGCTCGTCTACTATATCTTCATTGACTCCGACCGCTGATGGCGGCAGTGGAACCGATGCATCTTTTGATATTACATATCTAAATAATGTATATACTAATAATACTTTAAATGCTGCTGGAACTGGGTATAGCGTAAATGACGTCATAAGAATTAACGGAGCTACTTTGAACGGCGACGAATCAAATTCAATAACCTATACAATTACTGGCACTGGCGCCGCCGGAGCAATTACAACATTTACTGTAGCACCAGGAGCAACTGCACCGGATGCTAACGTATTCTATGGCGGCGTAGCTACTACAAGTAATACCATTGCAGGGGTCGACGCAATTGTTAATGTACAAAAAACCGGCACTGCATATTCGCTTTCTTTTAGTAATTTTGGAGGCACAGGATATGTTGTTGGTGAGACTTTTACAATTGCAGGAACTGAACTTGGCGGTGCAACACCAACAAATGATGTCACTATAACCATTGATGCAGTAGACGGCGGAACAGGTGCAATAACTGCATCTAGTATAACTAGTGCAACTACTGGTGTTAACGGCGACAGTACTACAATTCTTCCACAAAATGTTTTAGGATCTGGCGCAGATTTTGAAATTGTAATGACACCTAGCAGTACGTATGTTGTTAACATTAACAGCGGCGGCGCAGATTATGGTCCTAATCAGACATTTACAATCTTAGGCACATCGTTATTTGGTGCCACTCCTGCTAATGATTTAACAATCACGATCGATACCGTTACCACTGGCGCTGTTGCTACCATAAGCGTAGCAGGAACAAGCACAGCAGGCGACGCTACGACTCTTGGTGTTGCACCACCTAATCAACCACAGGCTGGTTCTAGTGCAACATTTAATATATTAAGAAATGCAGGCGGGTATACTGCATCTATTGCATCCGGCGGATCAGACTATGCTGTCGGAAACAAAATAATTGTTCCAGGAACAAGTCTCGGTGGTTCGACACCACAACATGACTTAACAATTGAAATTGATACTGTAAATTCCGGATTAATTACTGGAGTTAGTACATCTGCAGAATCTATAGGATACCCAGGCGATCCGTTTACACTTATATGTACAGTGCAATTATCAGAACCTACAACTGCTGAAATTGCACTAGGTGCTGAGATACCGTTTACGGCACTAGCAACACTTGAATTAGAATTTACTTCAGCACATGGATTAGTTCCAGGTAGCACATTTATTGTTAATGTTACTTCAGATGAAGGTATTAACAATCATTCAATTGCAAGTGGTCCTTTTATAGCGTCTGATATTCCTTCGATTACTAAACTAAGATATCAAGCTCGTTCAGCAGGATTTATTGATGTATCTTCGGATGCTATATCAGGTCAAGTTTATCCAAGACCAGACAGCTTCTTTGTTCACAGACCGTTTGACGGCGGCGTGCAGCTAGGCACAGGCGGCCCACAACACGGTGCACAGGCAATACGTCAGAGTAAAAAGTATATTCGTTACCAATCAGGTAAAGGTATTATGTATACAACTGGTGCGTTATTTGCTCCAAGTTATGATTTACGTAGTGTAACATCTAGTGGTGTTGAAGTCGGTGACTTGATTACAGTAGTAACTGATGATAATGATCACGGAGTACAAAAAGGCGGCATTATTAGATTGCTGGGCGTTGAAACTCCTGGATACAACAGTGGTGATGAAACTGCTGTGCCTCCTAAATTCGATTATGAAGTTGTTAATGTCGTTGACGAAAGAACATTCCAAATAAGAGCACAAAGGCGTTTAGGCGCAACTGAAGCTGTACTAGGATTTTCGGCAGCAATGACAGTAGTAAGCTGGCACGGTGCAACTGTGCGTTCGGGCATCTTCGATGATCAAAACGGCATCTTCTGGGAATTTGACGGCACACAATTAAGTGTTGTACAACGTACAGGCACAAAACAACTTGCTGGAACAATTGCAGTTACAGTTGATAATAATTTGGTTACAGGAACCAATACTAGATTTGAAGATCAATTAAAAGCAGGCGATAGAATTATTATTAAAGGTATGACACATGTTGTATCACACGTTCTTAACCAAACATCATGTACTGTAACACCAGATTGGAGAGGCACAGTTGACGTACTTGCTTCAAAGGCTAACTTAATTTCAGATAAGAAAGTAAAGCAATCAAACTTTAACTTAGATCGTTTAGACGGTACTGGTCCGAGTGGATATAATCTTGATATTGGTAAAATGCAGATGATTGGTATTCAGTACAGTTGGTACGGTGCTGGATTTATCGACTTTATGCTACGTGGTGCAGATGGTAACTTTACATTTGCACATAGAATGCGTAACTCAAACGTTAATACAGAAGCATTCATGCGTTCAGGTAACTTGCCAGTGCGCTATGAAGTTAGTAATGAAGGCCCGAGCGGCAAAATAAAAACTGCAATGGATAGTAGTCAAACAACTGTAGTACTAGAAGATTCTAGTTTCTTTCCACCGGCTGGAACTATATACATTGATAATGAAATCATGCAGTTTTCTGGAAATAATAAAAATACAAATACACTTACAGGTGTAACTAGAGGCGCAACGTTTAGAAACTTCCAAGCAGGCGCCCAACGTAGTTATACAGCAGGAGCAGCCGAAGCGCATACTGCTAGAACAGGAGTTATACTAATATCAAATACAATTACTCCGCTGATTAGTCACTGGGGTAGTGCATTCCTAACAGACGGCGGCTTTGACGAAGATCGAGGCTATATTTTCTCATACGCTGCGACAGGTGTTCCTATTAGTACTACCAAAAACACTGCATTTATGATTAGACTTGCACCTAGTGTTTCAAACGCACTAGTCGGAGACCTAGGTGAAAGAGAACTACTAAACCGTGCGCAGTTACTATTACAAGGTCTTGAAATCACTTCAGATACCAGTACAGGTGGTATTGTTGTTCAGGGTGTACTTAATCCTCAAAACTATCCACTTGATCCGGGTTCAGTTACTTGGTCAGGACTAAGTGGGGTTGCCCAAGGCGGACAGCCAAGTTTTGCACAAATTGCTCCAGGCGGCGGCACAAGTTGGGCAACCGGCGCAGGTACAACTGCAACTGCTGCTATTAGTAGTAGCATTGACACTGGTGCATTTTCTCCATTAGAGTTTGGTGCAGCAGAAAATAGTAGTCCAATTGATCTTACTAATACTGTTTATAATGCAGCTGGTCCTGTATACTCGGGTGTTGAAATCTATGAGTCAGACAGCGGCGGAGCATATACAGTAGCTGGAGAAACTTTCCTTGTTACATCTGTTAACGTTGGTGGAAGCTCAACAGATATCGCCTTCCGAAGCACACTTGGCAGAACTAGAAAAAGACAAAACTTTAGTACCAACCCGCCGAGTGTGTTCTTTAGACAGCCTTCTTATACTGGACTTACAAACAAGCTAATTTTTGCAAAATCAGTGTGGGAAGCAGCCGGAGCAACTGAAGGTACTCCAGTTGCTACTAGTGATACAAATTGGCCGGCAGGTACTGCGGTATCTAGTGTAGCATTGAAACAGCTTGGTGCAACTCAATTTTACGAAGTAACTTTTAACCAATCATCTACTAGTGCGTTAAGCGTAGGAAACAATGTTACGTTTGACTTTTCTGAGCCACCGTTTGCTCAACCTGGTGAAACTGTATTCTCATTTATTGCAAATCCAGGAGAACGTTCAACTCTGGACTTATCGCAGTTGAAGGAACTTACTAATACGCCACTCGGTGGCAGAGGCACATATCCAAATGGCCCTGATGTACTAGCAATTAACGTTTATAAGATTAGTGGTACTGATGTTGCAGCTAACATCATTCTAAAATGGGGTGAAGCGCAGGCTTAATGCGCTTCTATCCAGTCTGCAAAAGAACTAAGATCATCAAATATGATGGTCTTTTTCTTTATGTCGCGGTAGGTAAATTTGTTTAATTGTTGTTCAGTTTCTAATCCGTATCCAGTACGAACTAGTATAGGCGTTGCGCCTATTTTATGAGCAGCTTTTAGGTCACTCATTTTATCACCTACAAAATACCCTTTATTAAACTTAATTGTAGGATTTTCTTTTTCGCATCTTTTAAACATGCCGGTATTAGGCTTGGCATACATATCGCTTTTATGACTACTTGCACTATAATATATAGCATCCACACTAGGACATCCTGCTATGCCTAATAATTCGAACATATATCGATGAACATTTTCTACGTCTTCAATGTGCATTAATCCTTTATTAATGCCGCCTTGGTTAGTAATAATAGCAATTTTATGACCGTGTTTACGAAGTCTGCCAACTGCTTCTAAACTACCTTCAATTGGTTCAAAATCATTAGGATGAGTGACATATGTTCCTAAGTCGCGATTTAAAACTCCATCTCTGTCTAGTCCTATTACACACTTTGTATAATTTTCTGTAGACAGTAACGGCGCCGCTTGATTAATATATCTATTAGACATCTTCTGTGCTCTGACTATCACCTGCAGAAATTCTGTAATTATCTTCTACACTATCAGGTGTGCTAACTTCAGTAATGCTACTATTTGCTTCTATTGCAATAAGTTGATGCGGCTGTAACGGGGGATTGTGCCATACATCACCTTCTTTAAGTTCTTTTTCGTACATGCTTGCATCCTTAGTATCAATCCATTTTACCAGAAATCTTCCGTTATTTACAAACCACGTTTCGTCTTTTTCTCTATGAAAGTGCATACTAAATTTTGATCCGGGTCTCTCAAATACCATAATCTTACCGCAATATTTTTTATTAGTTGCCCAGATTAGTTCGTACCCCCATCCTTTTTTAATAAACCCTTCTAGTCTTGTTGGTTCATTATTTTCCATTGATATAATCCTCTATTTTAATCCATTGCATGTCTACTACACTATTTAAATTAGTTAAGTTTGCACAAGTGTACTTTTGGTATTGAGACTTTATGTTTTCTGGCATAGGTGTGTACATAATGCCGGCGCTGTGTTTGTTGGCAATAGTTTCTGCTACAGTTTGAAAACTTACAGGATTGCCTGTGCCTACATTAAATATACCTGATTGATCTACATCAAACATTTTCTCATGTAATTTGCAAATATCGTCTACGCAAACAAAGTCTCTAAGGTATTTGTCGCTATCTTCAAACAATGTAATCAGGCCATCTTCGCTTGCTTGATTTGTAAACTTAGTATAAGGACTCGCTTGATCGCCTTTGTGTTCTTCGCCTTCTCCATAAACGTTAAAGTAACGGAAGCCTTGTATTTTAATTTGAAATTCTTCTATGTATTGATTGATAAATCTATCAAACATATACTTGCTCCATGCATACGGCGATTGCGGAAGTAATGATCCATCTTCTGTAAAGTGGTCAGTTGGGCCGTATACACTTGCACTAGATGCGTATTGTAAGTTAGTACCAAAGTTTTCGCATACTTGTGCAAGACGCACACTAAATTCAAAGTTCTGTTCTAGTATTTGATTTACATCTGTATATGTAGTTGAGCTAATAGCGCCTAAGTGTATGCACCAATCGTAATCTTCTGTACTAGGAATAACACCAGGTTGCCATTCCCATCCTTCAACTTCGTGTCCTTTTTGCTGCAAATAGCTTGCAACATTTTTGCCAATAAAACCTTCGTGTCCTGTAACTAATATTCTCATTTGCTTGCCTCTATAATATTTGTAGTTGAATAACCTTCAACTGTAGGAACTAGATGCACTTCTGCTAAATCATGTCCTACCACTTGTTCTACTGTGTAGTCGCCGCCTTTAACAATAACATGCGGTTTTAAATCTTTAATTAATTTGTATGGAGTATCATCGTCAAATACAATTACTTGGTCTATCCAGGGTAGTATTTCTAACTGTGCTTTACGTTTAATTACATTGTTAACAGGGCGTGTTTCACCTTTAAGACGTTTTACACTAGCATCGCTGTTGATGCCTACAATTAGTTTTGTACCGAGTGTCTTAGCTTCTGCTAAGAGCTCAAAATGACCCTTGTGCAGTATATCAAACACTCCGTTAGTAAACACTATACGATCCTCAATATCACCTACAGTAAGCGTATATGTACCTACGTGTTTAACTGCTTCTCTAGAACCTTTAACTGCAAGTTCTAAACAATGTTTGTGATCGTACCCTCTAGTTAGGCCATATACAAATGCTGCTAAGAAACAATCTCCTGCACCTGTAACATCTGACACTTCTACACGTTCTACAGGAATATCATAAACTTCTCCATCAATTTTAGCAATAACTGGATTGCCTGCTTGTGTAATAATAATATTACCTTGCCAATTAATAAAGTATTCTTGAAATTCTTTTTCGTTAGGTTTTACTAGCCATGCACCTTCGTAATGATTTGCGTGTGTCTTAGGATCAACGATTACTTTGCATCCAAATTTGTTAAAGTGTTTAATAAGTTCTACGGACTCGTCTAAGTAGCCTTTGTTATAGTCACTCATTATAATATAATCGTATGCACTAAAATCAATTTCACGCACTCGATCTAATACTTCTACACCATCTGAATGTATGTCGTTATCTATGCGTGTGATATAATGTCCGTCACACATCACACGAGTCTTGATGCTTACTGGTTCATCTTCAGCATTAAACAACATAGAGTCTACGCCTAGACTTAATAGATTAGAATGCACTAGCCCGGCGCCGCCGATAGTTTCTTCTGTACGTTCGTGTGTAACTACAGGAACAGGTGCTTCTGGACTCAGGCGTGTGCTTGTTCCGTAAATATATCTATCAAGTATTACATCGCCAATTACTAAAACTTTCATATCACTATTATACTTTCTTTTGGGTTAACTGTCAAGAAGATTTATAGTTTTAAATACAGTTTCTAATTTAGTTAAATTGACTTTGCTTTGTAGTGTATTGCGAAGTCCGTGATGTAACGGCTTTGGCCACTTAGTAAAACTACACCATGCATATCCGTCGTGTTCGTTATTAAGTGTAGGAATAAATTCTTGCTCAACTACACACAGGTATGTATGAAAGTGGAATTTACTATCAGGCGAAACAAAGCTCTCTAAAGGCAGTGTCTTTTTAATTGCAGGAAATTGTCCAATTTCTTCTTGTATTTCTCGCTTGAGACCTTCCCATGGAGTTTCAGCACCCTCGTTAGTACCTCCAACAAGTCCCCATAAATTAGCCCGTTTTCCTTGAGCTCTATGAAGAAATAAAAATCTATTCGTATCTAATGTATAAAACAGCGCACCGCTACATGTAATTTGATTGTTCATACATATAATTAGCCTGCTAGTTCAACTCTCCATGTGCCAACTGGATAATCTCCGTCAATACTCAATAACCATTCGTTATTATTAAATCTGTACTGTACACTTGTATTTAAATTAGTAGTGTATGTGACATCAGTTGTAGTACTTGCATCAAATACAATATTCCACTTAGTGCCGTTCCATTCAACAATGTCGTTTGCACTTGCTATCAATGCACTTGTATCTGCGTTTTGCCAAGCAACTGGTGATTCAGTAGCATCTGCATTACCTACATCATCTAACAATAACAATCGTACACCACTTGTTTTAATAGCACTTGGATTAAAGTTGGTTGGGTCTATAATATAGTCTATACTAGTACGTCCGCTAATAACAGTGTCACTCGGAAAACTATCAGTATCCCAGTTAACTAATATTTTACCTTCGTCAAACGGACTTAGTGTAAATGTGCCAGTAACAGTGCTTGAATTATCTTGACTAGTAAAGAATACACGACTTACGTCAGCAGCATATTGGCCAGGGAGTGCTTCAAATATTTCTCTCCAATTTTTGTTACCAACAATGCCATTTGAATACAACTGAACAGTATCACCGTCAACAAATGCGCCATACGTTCTATAATTTACATTTGCCATTTCTGCTGCCGTTTCAGATTGTGCTTTTCTGCCAAATGCATTTTCAGTAATTCCTGCTCTTGGCACATCATCATACGCATTTAGTACAGGCTTACTTACACCATCTTCAATGGTACCTAAATTTTCATCAAACATGCTAGTGATAATGTTTGTAATAACACCCATTTTGCGTACTTTAGTTGGTGGACTAATATAGATAGGAATACTAAATGTAAGTGTACAAATATCTATCTCACTATCTACTCCAACCGGCACACTTCTATTTGACCAAGTTACATTTTCTAAATTAACAACACTAATACTAGTCCAGTCAATAAAGTTATCAGTAGTCTGCATTTCTAAACTTGGATTAAACAATACAAGTATTTGCTCTAATAGCTGTAGTTTTTGATCGGTGTTTGACGTCCATATGTCTGCGTTTAGTCGCATCATATATGGAGTGGGAATTAAACGTTCAACTGTGTAATTTTTACCTTGAGTATTTAAATACTCGCCTGCATCACTGTCCCATTCGCGTTCTCTAATATTAGTTTTACGTGTGTATGTAGAATCAGTTAGTCTATCTTTGTCTAGTTCTAATCCTGTTAGGTATACTGCAATTCTAGGCGCACTAGGTAGTTTGTTTTCACTATTTTCTCTAATAATGTTTGCTACTTGACGAGTTAGATCACCATAAGTAACAGGCACTTCTTTTTGTATACCTTTTCCATCTTGTACAGGAAAGTTTGCAAGTATGCGCATCATCTGCGTAAGGTATCGTCTTACTTGACCGTCATAAAAATGTTGCATTATGTATTATCCGCTTTTGGCCTAAGTGCTTTAGAAAGACTTTGACGTTCTTCAACTGTCTCGCCACTAATTTGACTAGTTTTAGTATTATTAATAAACGACGATTTTTGTGTTTGTCTTTCTAGTGTATTACTTAGTGACATTCTAATATCGTCTTGTACTTTAACCCAACGTGTACCATCATAGCGGAACATTCTGTTAGGTAAAAAGTCTGTGCGTAAGAAATAGTCGCCGTCTACGTTGTTAGTTGGAAACTGTATACCGAAGCCAAACGGCGCTCCATTAGGAGCTACATCGCCTGAGCCAACTAAGTATCCAGTATAGCCTTCACGTTCTGGCCTGTTTACTATTTCGTCTGCACTAATATTAAGATTACTTGCATCGATATCTGTATCGTCTGCTGTTTGAAGTGCAATACTGCCATCGTCGTTTGTACTTACTGTATAATAATGACTAATATCATAACCACTTTTAGGAGCATCTGCTTCTGCTTGTGCAACTACAGCACGAGAAATTTGCATTTCTTTTTCGTAGGTTGATAGCATATCACGTAGCGTGTCGTTACTGCCTTCTTCTGCTGGTAAGTCTAATATTTCGTTGTATTCTTGTCCATCGTATATTTGCTTTAGTTTTAAGCGATATAAGTGCGGATACCAAGTTTGACTAAATCCTTCTGCTGCACGGTTAACATCTTCCACAACGTAAAAGCGTTTAAGTGCAACACTATAATCATTAAGAGCATATTCGTCTTTAAGATGCGGCAATTCAATTACATCACCTGACATAATTTTTCTACCAAGTGTTTTGACACTACTATTAATATGTATAGTTAACATTAGTGTATCATTACTTAGAAATAATCCAAACTGCGATAGATCAAAGTCTATATCTTGGACATTATAAATGCCACGCATACTGTATACATCTGGATCATATTTTCTGTCTCTATTTTCTAAAAATAGCAAGTCTTGTATATTAGTTTCTTTTACAGCATCGTAAGTAGGCTGATCAGCAGTGCCCTCGCCTTCAGCAGGATTTTCTGCCCCAAGAAACTTGTGGATATTGATGTCAGTGCCGCCGACAGTAAACATTTCTCGAATCTGATTGTCCAAGAAATAATAATCATTGCCGCGTTCTGGTTTATATAGCGATAATCGAGGGATAACCATTCTCCTATTGTTATACATATTTATCGTTCACGATAAATACTATTGGAGAACTTCATATGACATTAGCGACACAAAAACAAGAAGTATACGATTATGTTAACACATTCCTCGGCGGAGGAATGGTTGATGTTGAACTTGATCCTATACACTATCAAACAGGCTTAAATAAAGCGTTAACACGTTATAGAATGCGCAGTGAGCATTCAGTTGAAGAAAGCTACATGTTTTTAACAACTGTAATAGACCAGAATGATTATATATTGCCAAATGAAGTAATGGAAGTTCGTAAAACATATCGAAGCAGTATTGGCTCACGTGCAGGCAGTGGATCGAGTGGTAGTGTGTTTGAACCGTTTAATGCAGCATATACAAATACATATTTGTTGTCAGGATCAAAGCTAGGTGGGCTGGCAACATACGACATGTTTGCACAACATCAAGAACTAGTAGGTAGAATGTTTGGTAGCTTTATTGAATTTAAATGGAGTAGTACTAGTAAAAAACTTACACTACTACAGCGCCCGCGAGCAGAAGAAGAAATACTACTTTACTGCTATAACTATCGCCCAGACGGCGAATTGTTAAACGACTATCTAGCAAAGCAATGGATTAAAGATTATACACTTGCTAGTTGCAAATATATGCTAGGCGAAGCACGTTCAAAGTTTGCAACTATTGCTGGACCACAAGGCGGATCGACACTTAACGGTGATACACTCAAAGCCGAAGCACAGGCTGAGATGGAAAAATTAGAAGTTGAAGTAGCAATGTCTGTCGCAGGCGGGACTGGCTACGGATTTACAATTGGATAATTTTTTAGTTGACAACTAGCATAAATGTGTTATATTAATTATATGATACAAGTTATAGAAAATGCTGTGAACAACAGCTTGCAAGAATATGTTAAATCACAAATTTGTGAAATTGACTTTCCGTGGCATTATACAAATGACATCGTGCGCGATAACACTAATAAAAAGTTTTCGGGATTTATGAGTCCTATATTACAACGAGATTATCCGCCAATGCCAAAGCTGGATTTATTCTTATGCGTATTATTTGAAGCTCTAGAAAAAACTGAAGTAAAATTTGATAATATAGATAGAATACGAGCCGGAATGTTTACTAAAGAACATTCAAATATTATTCATAATAGTCATATTGATTACGAAATGCCTCATACTGCTATGCTATATTATGTTATAGACAGTGACGGTCCTACATATTTTTATGATAACAATAATAATATTATAAAACAAGTTGAACCAAAACAAGGCACAGCAGTAATATTTGATGGGCATACACTACATTCTAGTTCTTCACCAGTTACATCAGATAGGCGAATCGTTATAAATTATAATTTTAATCTTCCACATAATATGAAATGGTCATTTTAACTCAAAGTTTACGCTAACATTCTACTCTTGTCGTAAATACAAGTACAGTAGGGAGAGTCCAATGTGTTCACCGTTTGTAAGAAAAGAAGCTAATAGATTTAACTGGATGATTAAAGGTAAGTTAATTGACACTTCTTGGAGTGACGAAGAAGTTGAAAAAACTTACGATTCATACTTTAAACGACTTTGGGGCAATAACGAAAATTATATTGCTGAAGAAGGATTCGACAAAGCCTATACAGAACGTCTAGAACAAATTTACTTAGAAGAAATACAATATATTGCTGTAAGAGGCGGGCACTACGATTAACGGTTGACAACACTTATCTAATAGTATATACTATATGAAAGTTAGGAGAGCCAAATGAGTAAATTTAAAATATTAGTAATAGGCCACGGCAGGCATGGTAAGGATACTGTGTGTGAAATGCTGCGTGATCATTATGGATACACATTTGAAAGCAGTTCAAAGTTTTGCAGCAAGCTCTTTATCTACAACGATCTAAAGGACAAGTATGGATACGCTGATGAAGAAGAGTGTTACAATGACAGGCATAATCACAGAACAGAATGGTATGATGCTATCTGCGATTATAATGTACCTGATGCAGCGACTCTAGGTAGAGAAATGTTTGCTGCTTACGATATCTATTGTGGGCTACGAAACAAGCGTGAATTCTTTGCAATGCAAAACACTGGTGTATTTGATTACTGTATTTGGGTAGATCGCAGTGATCATTTACCTCCTGAATCAAAAAATAGTATGAGCCTTGAACAATGGATGGCTGATTTTACTATTGACAACAATGGCACATTAGAAGATTTAAAATTTAATTTAGACAGACTAATGTGTTATTTAGAAGTCAGGTCGTAAATCGCCCTGCTTCCAGCGTATACCTTCTTTTTGAGTTATACGCTGACAATTAGCACAAATAGTTTTTAAGTTATTAGGACGACAATTAATTAAATCACCATCTATATGAAACACATTAAACTGTTCAGGATGCTTTGATTTAAACCCGCATTTTTCGCAAACATCTTTCTTTTCATACCCTCGTTGTTTCCATAGTGGTATTCCGTGTCCTTGGCCGTTGCGTAAACACGTTTCGCATAGTTTGCGATAATATGTTTTATTATTCTTTTTATAGTTTATTGCTGCCGGCCGCTGCCCGCAAGTGCATAAAGGTCTCATATTGTATTTAGCTCACCTTTTCGGTACCTTTTTCGATGGTATATGTTAGGTGTTTTGTGTTCATTATAATAAATACTGTATAGAGAACACTAACATCCAACAGGAGAAACAACATGGCATTAGTATCACCAGGCGTAGAAGTCAATGTAATTGACGAAAGTTTCTACACTCCAGCAGCAGCTGGCACGGTACCTATGATCTTTGTTGCTACAGCTAGTAATAAAACTAAAAGTAGCGGCACAGGCACAGCAGTAGGTACAACAAAAGCAAATGCAGGCAAACCATATTTGATCACTAGTCAGCGAGAGCTTGGTGAAACATTTGGCGATCCGGTATTTTATAGCGACAACAACGGCAATATGATCCACGGCGGCGAGCTTAACGAGTACGGCCTACAAGCTGCTTACTCTGTACTAGGCGTTTCAAATCGTGCATACGTTGTTCGTGCAGACTTAGACACAACAGAACTAACAGCAAGTGCAACAGCACCAGGCGGTGAGCCTGCAAATGGCGCTTACTGGTTTGACACTTCAACTAGTAACTACGGTATCCTACAATGGAATGGCGCAGGCATTAATACTATAGGTGGACAGACGTTTACTACAAAAACACCAACAGTGTTAACAGTAGATACTGATCTAATATCAGGTGTTGGATCAGCTCCAAAAGCATCAATTGGTGCAATTGGCGATTATGCAATCGACGCAAATGATACAATGAATCGTTTGTACTACAAAACACCAGGGTACGGTACAACTGCTCAGAGAGCAACTAACGTAGGTACTTGGGTAGAAGTAGGCAGTGATGCATGGAAAGCAAGTTGGGCAGCAACCCGCGGCACAGCAACAAATCCTGCACTAACTACTAGCGATTCAATTACAATTAACACTCAAAATGTTCCATTAACAGCAGGCACAGACATTGCCGCTTTAGTTACAATCATTAATGCAGCAGGCGTTGCAGGCGTAACAGCAGCACTAGTTGATGGTTCGATTGAAATATATGGCAATTCGCTTAGTGAATCAAATGGTTCAGTTGCAGATGGCAAAGTTGCACTAGCAGCAGGAACTGGAGATTTGTTGACAGACTTAGGTCTAGTAGCAGGCACTTATAGTTCAGCTAGATTAGAAGCAGCACCACACACTGCGGTACCTGCATTTAAAACAGCAGATACAAGTTCAGCACCATCAGGTAGTATTTGGATCAAAACAACTACTCCAAATGGCGGAGCAAAACTAAGTGTTAAGCAGTATAATACAGCTACTCAGCTATGGTCAACTGTAAATACACCAATTTACACCACACCAGAAGCTGCAATTTACGGCTTAGATAAAACGGGTGGCGGCGCCAATATGCTTGCAGGCGCACTTTATGCAAAAGTTAATGTAGACGAGCTTGCTAATCCAATTGGAAATTACAAAGTTTATACAAGAGCAGCAGCAGGAGCAACCAGCATTACTGGTGCAGTAATTGGAGCAACGGGCGTAGCAGCAGCTACATATACGTTTACTTTAACTGAAACTAGAGCAAATAGTGCAGCACATTCGACTAGTTTTGGTGTATCTATTACTACAGCAGGTTCAAGTGCAGATGCAGAATTACTAGCAGCAGCAATTAATGCTAAGGGAATGACAAATGTTGTAGCACTAGTTGACTCACAAAATAGAGTAGTGATACAGCACAAGCTAGGTGGCGATATTGAAATCGTCGATACTGACAGTGGTTTAGCAGGATTTGGTTTTGCAGCAGCAACAACAGCTAACTTATATGTTGGCCCAAATGCAACTGGGTTAGTTGCTTCGAACTGGAAACCACTAGCGTACACATCATCTGGCAACGTTCCATTAAGTTTGGCCGCAGATGGTCAGCTATGGTACAGTAGTGTTGTTGACGAAGTTGACATCCTAGTACACAATGGCGATGCATTTGTTGGTTTAAACTATGTAGGCGGCACTGGCGTATCAGCAGATTCAAGTCCATATAGTGGTACTGATGCTGCTGGACCTCAAGTAGCAGCTACAGCACCAACTTTACAGTCAACAGGTGATGCGCTTGTAAATGGTGATATTTGGGTAAGCACAGCAGACGTTGAAAACTATCCAGCAATTTACCGTTGGAATGCAGACTTAACTACACCGGCTTGGATACTACTTGATAAAGCAGACCAATCTACAGAAAACGGCGTACTATTTGCAGATGCACGTGAAGGTGACACAGGCGGAACAGCAGTAGATGCGCCTAGTGCAACTATTGCAGAAATGCTTGTAAGTGATTATGTAGACACAGATGCTCCGGATCCAGCACTATATCCAAAAGGCATGTTACTGTGGAATCTACGTAAGAGTGGATTCAATGTTAAGCGTTTTGAGCGTAACTATGTGGACACAACTGCTAAAAACATTCGTCAAGGCGGAGAAACAGGCCCATCAATGGCAGCTTACTACCCACATCGTTGGGTTACTGATTCAGGAAATCAAGCAGATGGTTCAGGTAGCTTTGGGCGCCATGCACAGCGTAAGAGCGTTGTACAAGCACTACAGGCACTTGTTAACGGCAACCAAGAAATACGTGACGAAGAAAGTCGTCAGTTTAACTTGTTGGCTGCTCCGGGATATCCAGAGCTAATTGGCGAAATGATCACACTAAACTATGACAGACGCTTAACGGCATTTGTTGTTGGTGACACTCCATTCCGCTTAACTCCAGACGCAACTTCATTAAATGAATGGGCAACTAACGTTAAACTAGCACTTGAAGATAACGATGACGGTGCAGTGAGCTTTGATGAGTACATGGCTATGTATTACGGTTCAGGCTTTACAAGTGATAATGCAGGCAACAACATTGTTGTTCCGCCAAGCCACATGGCGCTACGTACTATTATACTAAACGACCAAGTTGCTTTCCCCTGGTTTGCTCCGGCAGGAACACGACGCGGTGGTGTAAGTAATGCTACAAGTTCAGGTTATATTACTAGCGAAGGCGAATTTAAGTCAGTAGCATTAAATACTGGACAGCGTGATACGCTTTACTCAAATGCAATTAATCCGATTACGTTCCTAGCAGGAGCAGGACTTGTTGTATTTGGACAAAAGACTCGTGCAAGAAACGCAAGTGCATTGGATCGTGTTAACGTAGCACGTTTAACTGTATACTTACGTGGACAGCTAGAGTTGTTAGCTAAACCATACTTGTTTGAGCCAAATGACAAGATCACAAGAGATCAAGTTAAAGCAGCAGCAGATGCATTGTTACTAGAACTAGTAGCACTACGTGCATTGTATGACTTTATTGCAGTATGTGATGAATCCAATAACACACCGGCAAGAATCGATCGTAATGAACTATACTTAGACATTGCTATTGAGCCAGTAAAAGCTATTGAGTTTATCTACATTCCATTAAGAATTAAGAACACAGGTGAAATTGCAGCACTAGGTTAATATGCGCATATAATGAGTGGGGACACTTCCCCACTCATTTAAGCATAAATACTGTATAGGAGAATATAAATGCCAATTACAACATTACAAAATATCAGTGTACCTACAGAAGGTGCTGGAAGTAACTCATCATTATTGATGCCTAAACTACAGTATCGCTTTAGAGTATTACTAGACGGCTTTGGTACCACTGGCGGACCAGATGGTACTAGAGAAGTTTCAAGACAAGTAGTAGACGTAACTCGTCCAAACATTAGTTTTGAACAAATGACTATCGACGCTTACAACAGCAGAACATATCTTGCAGGTAAGCACACATGGGATCCAATTACACTAACACTACGCGAAGATGCAAACAACAACGTACAAAAAGTTGTTGGTCAGCAGCTACAAAAGCAGTTCGATTTCTTCGAGCAGTCAAGCGCAGTATCAAGCGGTACTTACAAGTTCCAAACTAGAATTGAAATTCTAGACGGTGGTAACGGCGCTAATGGAGCAAATGTAATTGATCGCTTCCAATTAGTTGGCTGTTATTTAGAATCAGCAAACTATAACTCACTAGCATATGCTACTAACGAAGCAGTAACAACTACGCTAAGTATTCGTTATGACAATGCTATCCAATTTGGTGCAGACGAATCATTCGAAGGCATTGGCGAAGCAGTTACAAGAGCAGTAAATTCAGCTATCGGCGGAACTACTGTTACTGGCTAATAAGCTTAGTTAAGGTTGGTATTTTATATAGAAAGCGAAGGTTGTTAATTCAATCTTCGCTTTTCTTTATATATACGGTTAATGCATAAGGATAAATATTAACATGAGCTTAAAAGATGCATTCCTATTCAATCTAGAATCTGAGACACACTTACGTGATGCTCGGCACGCTAATCAAATCTATACTCAAAATAATTTTGCCTTTACACCAAAGACAAAGTACATGTATCATGTTAGGTTTGATCCTAACGACGAAGTTGGTAATAGTGCAACATCAAACGTATTTAGATTTCAAAAAGAATTAGGTGTACTTGTTAAAAGTGCAGACTTGCCAAGTTTTAGAGCAAGTGTAGAAAACAAACAACAGTACAATCGTAAAAAGAATGTACAAACTCGTGTTGATTATCAAGACTGTAGAATTACATTTCACGATGATAATACTGGTGTTACTAGGGCATTACTAGAAGAATACTATAGGTACTATTTTGTCGATGCCAATCAGTCTACAAATGGTGCAAAAAATGCATATCAATCTAGAGACAAATATTTTGCTAAAGTTCCTAATTACGGACTTAATAACAATAAAACAAATCCGTTCTTTAAAAGCATAACAATCTATCAATTATCACGTAGAAATTGGGTAGCATATACATTAGTTAATCCGCTTCTAAGTGCATGGGATCACGGTGGCGTTGATAGTAGCGGCACAGATTTTAACGAAAATACAATGAGTGTTGCTTATGAAGCTGTGCATTATACTAGCGGAACAGTTGCACAAGATACGCCTTCAGGATTTGCAGATCAAAGTGTAGGCTATGATGTAACTCCAAGTCCGCTGGGATATCTCGATAATGCTATGATTCCAGGCGGTGGCGAAAAGGGGTTACTGCCTGCATTAATTGGGTTAGGTACTTCGGCACTATTAAATAAAACATTTGGAAACAAAAACGGTAAAAGTAGTAATATTCTTAAAGACGTTGCAACAGGTGTGATTGGCGGTTTAGTAACAAACGTATTATCTCAAAATAAATTGCCTGTTCCTGATCCGTCAAATCAGTCAACACCAATTGCTTCACAGACAACTACTTCTACACAATCAAATAGTCAACAAATTGTAACAAAACTTTCAGATCCAGCTGTAGCAAACCAAGTTATACCTGCGCTTGTTAATAGTGGAGCACTTCCTAATGTAAGCATTAATGCGTACAACAGTGCATCTGCTTCTCAAAAAGCAGCATACAATTCACAAATATCCGGAAGTATATCAGCCGGCGATCAGAAATTAACACAGCTTGCGGCTAATGCAATTAGCGGTTTATAAGGAAAGAATCGATGACTAAAAGTGTATCAGACAATCCTGTCAACGCTCCGACAGAAATAACAACAGAGTACTTTAATAATTTTTATAATTTAGAAATTAGTTACAATCCTAGCGAAGTTGATGCTGTTATTGGGTATTTTCTTAAAAGAGGATTCGAAAAAGTTTCAGCAATTAATACAGCAAGTGTGTTGTTACAGCAAGCTAAAATCGATGAGTTAAATGTACAACAATTAATTGATACTTTAAAGGGAGTAACTGACGTGCAACTTAGTCTTATTGTTGCTCAGATTCTTAACTTTAATAGAGAAAAAACTAGTGTACTAGGTTTTAGAGACGAAACAACAAAAAGTGAATTATTTAATCAAAGAAACGTTGTAATATGATATGTCTAGATTTGCACAAGGTAAGTTTAATCTAAAGAATCCGCAAAAGTACATAGGCAATAAAGTTCCTACATATCGATCTGGATGGGAATTTACTTTTATGAAGTTCTGCGACGAGCATCCTGCTATAGAACAATGGGCAAGTGAAGCTGTTCGTATTCCTTATCGAAATCCTCTAACTGGTAAACAAACTGTATATGTGCCAGACTTCTTTATTTCGTATGCAGATAAAAGTACTAAAAAGCGTGTGGAACTAATTGAGGTTAAACCTGCTAACCAAGCAATGCGAGAACGTCTTGGTAATAGCAAACATAATCAAGCACATTATGTAATTAATCAAGCTAAGTGGGAAGCTGCACGAGCATGGTGCAAACAAAAGGGTATAATATTCCGTATTGTTACTGAAGATGATATCTTTCATACTGGCCGCAAAAGATAAATAATAGTAGCATATAATGGAAAGTTTAAATGACTAAAAAATTAGAAGATCTACTAAATTTACCTGATTCAAAAGAAATTATAAAAGAAGCAGAATTTCAAGAAGCAGAACAAACAAAGCACGAAATGGCTAATGTAGTTGAAACATTCCGTGACATAGAAGAGTTTGACAAAATTGCAGCAGCGTTACCAGCTATTAAAGGCTTGGGTAAAATGGCAGATGACGAGCTTAATGAAATTGCTGACAAAGCAATGCAGGCATACGATGATCTAATGGATTTAGGTATGAATGTAGAAAGTCGTTACAGTGGCAGAGTATTTGAAACTGCTGGCGGACTGCTTAAAACTAGTTTAGATGCTAAAGTAGCTAAACTTAATAATAAATTAAAAGTAGTTGAGCTACAACTTAAAAAACAAAAGATGGATAACGATAGTGCAGGACCTAATGATGGCGACATTGTTAATGGAGCAGGATATGTTGTAACAGATAGAAACAGTCTTTTAGAACGACTTAAAGGCTTAGATAAAGATAAATAATACATATAGAACAGGGATCATTGCGCAATGAGATCATTTACACAATTACTAAACGAGTCTAAAAAGACTTATCAATTTAAGATAGGAGTTGCAGGACCTTTACCAGAAGGTTTTGAAGACACACTAGAAACAATACTTAAGAAGTATGGTGCTAGCAACCTAACTTCAGGTAAGAAAACACCGATACAAGAACGTCCATTGGACTTCCCACAGTTACAAAATATGGAAGTTACTTATTTTGAACTAGCAGTCGAGTACCCAACTACACCACAAGTATTACAAGCATATATTGGCAACTGTTGCGGCATTGATCAAGCATATGTTATTGTGCGCAATTTAGGTGATCCTAGAGAAGAATACCAAGAAATCAAAGACGATGCACCGTACGAATCTATGTTAACTAAAGAAGACATGGGCGGAGAAAGTGCGCAAGACTCGGTTGCTGGAAACAGAATAATGAGTCTTTTAAAAGAACTAGAAACTGTGCGTAAAGAAAATGAACACAGTGGCTCTGAAGGCGCTCCGGTTGGAGAGTCATCAGACATTGGTGACACAGAAAATACAAAAGCAGTTATAGGAGGCTGATATTATGAATATGAAGAAATTAATCGAATCAATGGACCGCATTGAAGAATGTGGAATGACAGAAATGCCTGCTATGGCTCCGCCAATGGCACCAGAGATAGACAAAGGCAACCCTGTAACAATGAGCGTTAGCTTAAATGCAAGCGGCAAAGAGCATGTTGATGATCTAATCAACATGATGAAAAATGCAGGTATGGGCACAGCTGAACCAGTAAGTGCTAAAATGCTTTCGCCACGCATGGACATGGAACGTTTGTCGGGCATTATGGGCGAACCGGAAGACGGTTTAGACGATAGAGAAATGAATCTTCCTGCTATTGCAGATTTAGACGGCGGCGAAGACGAATCATATGCTGCTGAAATGGATGACGAAGAAGATGAGTTAGCAGCTGGTATTGAAGATCCAATGGATGACGAAGAAGCCGAAACTGAAGATATGTCCGGCGAAGGCACTTACACTATTAAAGTTAAGGGCAAGAATATGGACAGCCAAAATGAACTTGCTAGACTTGCAGGATTGCCTACTAATGAAGTAGACGACGAAGTTGAAGAAGCAGGCGGCGATTATGAAAACGAGCCAGACGAGCAGTATAGCGATTTAAGTGCTGTTATCCCAGATGGCGATGACTTACACAAGTCGAAAAAAGGACACAACGCTGCGGCAGGCGGCGACAATCCAATGTCAGTTGAAAGTATTAAAGCTTCGCTCATGGCGGCACTACAAGAAAAGAAACTGTCAGAAGGTGAATTGCCAGCAGCACTAAAAGCATACCAAGCTAAAAAAGGCAAAGGTAAAGCACCTGCTAAAGGTAAATCCAAATCAGGCAAGATGCCAATGGATGCAGGCAAAGACGGTAAAAAAGGCACCAAAGACGACAAGCCAGCATTTTTAACAAAAGAAAGTGTTGCAACAAAAGATTGTCCAGAGTGTGGCGCAGCAGGCAAAAAGAAACTAATGGCATGTTCAACATGTGGCTGTAAGTAAATTTTATTATAAAAGAATCAAATAGGCTCGTCAGAGTCTATTTTTTTGAGTAAATAACAGTATGGCAGCATCATTAGACGGCGTTCTTATTAAGAAAGCTAACAAACAAGAAACATATAGCAACGAGCAAGTTGAAGAACTAGTTAAGTGCATGGATCCAAAAGAAGGATACTTATACTTTGCTAAAAACTTTGCTTACATTCAACATCCTGTAAAAGGTAAACTGTTGTACGATCCTTACGAGTATCAACTAGGACTAATGGACAGTTACCACAACTTCCGATTTAACATTAACATGATGCCTAGACAAACAGGCAAGACTACGTGTGCTAGTATCTATCTAGCATGGTATGCAATGTTTGTACCAGATCAAACTATTCTAGTTGCTGCACACAAATACACAGGCGCACAAGAGATTATGTCACGCATACGCTTTGTATACGAAAGTTGCCCAGATCACATTAGAGCAGGTGTGACAAGTTATAACAAGCAATCAATTGAATTTGAAAACGGTTCACGTATTGTAGCACAAACAACAACAGGCAACACAGGACGTGGTATGAGTATCTCGTTACTATACTGTGACGAGTTTGCATTTGTTATGCCTAATATTGCTGAAGAGTTTTGGACTTCAATATCTCCTACACTAGCAACAGGTGGTCGTGCTATTATTACAAGTACACCTAACTCAGATGAAGATACATTTGCAAACATCTGGAAACAAGCAGAGAATAAGTTTGATGAACACGGTAATGAACAAGAGCTAGGATCAAACGGTTTCCACAGCTTTATATCACATTGGAGTGAACATCCAGATCGTGACGAAGCATGGAAAGTAGAAGAAGTTGGACGTATTGGTGAAGAGAAGTTTAGGCGAGAGTACGGTTGTGAATTCCTTGTAT
>Ga0209771_1000257_pt1 | contig 35259 bp, 55 predicted proteins | sample SaaInl59LU_5_DNA_FD_184639 | JGI IMG/M metagenome (GOLD analysis project Ga0209771, IMG submission 184639) | Marine microbial communities from expanding oxygen minimum zones in the Saanich Inlet - ESP_59LU_5_DNA (SPAdes) (version 2) | ecosystem: Environmental > Aquatic > Marine > Intertidal zone... | reverse complement strand
GAAGACACTGGAACGACTGCAAAATTCGTATGGGATGCTAGTGCTGAGAGTTTGGGGATTGGTACGAGTCCATACGCTACCCTTACACTAGCCGATTCAGATTCAACTGTTTATTCATCTACAGCACTACCACCAGCAATAGAAGTCGTTAGCAACACAGACGTTACTGTTGGTGCTACTGCTATGACCCGATATACTGTGGCAGGTACTTCAGGCACAGGTGTTATGTATACAGGTGTAGTGGGCGGTGGCTCTGCTTCAAGTGCTGAGTACGTTATTGGCGCAAGAACTGGCTCATCTACATACACAGAACGCATGCGCATAGACTCTAGCGGCAACGTGGGGATTGGTACAGCTAGTCCTAGTGCTAAACTGCACCTAAATGGCACTGGCTCTACAGACACAAAGATACAAATGTCAAGTGGTTCTGGTCTATCATCATTAGATGGTCGATACGGTAATCTAGTTATATCCGTGGATGAAAATAATGCTGTAGGTGGAAGCGTCATGACTTTCCGAATGGACGGCTCAGAAGCTATGCGCATAAACTCTAGCGGTAATGTTGGGATTGGTACAGCTAGTCCTAGTAAGCGTTTATCTATGACATTGTCTAGTCCTTATGATGATGGTATTTCTGTGCATAATGGATTTAATACTTGGCAGTATAAGTACGGAGTAGGCGGTCAATCATCACAATATCATGATATTACTTATAATGGCGTTGTAATGGAGCGTAATTACGGGTCATCGATTAGAGCGTTTTACACTGGTGGCACAGAACGAGCACGTATAGACAGCTCTGGTAATCTGTTGGTTGGGCGTACTAATAGTGCTACAGGTAATTCAGGTTTGGTTGTCTACAGTAACGGACTGATAAAAAATGAAGTTAGTAATGATACTGTATGCGTCCACAATAGAATTGGGAATGATGGAGATATTACACAATTCCGCAAAGACGGCTCAACAGTTGGGTCGATTGGTAGTGCTTATGGCGTAATGTATATAGGTTCTGGGGATACAGGTTTATTGTGTTCTGGTATTTATGACAACATAGTTCCGCACAGTCCTAGTTCAAATACGATAAGAAGTGGAGCTATAGACTTAGGCAGTACAACATCGCAATTCAAAGACCTATACCTATCAGGCGGTGTCTATCTTGGCGGAACTGGTGCGGCTAATAAGTTGGATGATTATGAGACTGGTACGTTTACCCCCACCTATACTCCATCAAGTAGTGGTCAAAATGTAGCTTACTCTAAGCAAGCAGGGTACTACACAAAAGTGGGTAATATAGTTCATTTCAAGCTATTTATTCAATTCAGCACTGTTACTTCAATGGGTTCTGGAGATATAAGAATCTACGGACTTCCTTTTAATTCAAAACTTTTAACGAATGAAAGAGGTAGGGCGGCAATCTCAACAAGTGGCGTTTCATTTTCTTCTGCAAAAACTCCACATGCTTACTTTCAAGATGGAAGTGCATATGTTGGGGTAGTACTAGAGGAAGGGGGGCAAAGTGAAGCCGTGGCTAATGTTTCAAACTTTACCTTTTCTGCAAACGACACGTTGACGATATACGGAAGTTACAAGGTGAATTAATGAAAACTTGTTCTAAGTGTAAATGTGAAAAACCTTTAGACCGTTTCTATAAGCGGTCTGATAGAGGCACTTATCATTCATGGTGCAAAGACTGTAAGCATGAAGCAAGTAAGAAGTGGAATTTACGCAATAAAGAAAAGCATAGTGAGTTGAATGCAAAGTGGTATGAAGAAAATAAAGAGCATCATTTAGCTAACAGTAAAGAGTGGTACGAAAACAACAAATATCGTAAACTTGAAACTACTACAGCTAGAGAAAAACGATGTGTTTTAGCCACCTCTACATGGGCAGATAGGGAGTTAATTAAAGAGTTGTATGCTTTAGCTAAAAAGCTAACAGAGCAAACAGGTATACAGCATGAGGTTGACCATATTGTCCCATTGCAAGGTAAAAATGTTAGCGGTCTACACACTCAAGATAATTTGCAAGTTATAACCGCAGAAGAAAATAGACGAAAGTCTAATAAGTTTATTATATAGATTGGATTATCTATACAGACAAAACGAGGAAACACAAATGTTAGAAAAACAAATCACACAAGACAAGATTGAAATAGTCTCAACAGGCGACTGGAAAGCAATTCAAGTACGCACAAAGACAGCAATCGTTGAAGATGGGCAAGAACTATCTAGCTCGTATCATCGCCATGTTGTCATGCCTACAGACGACTTAACAGCCGAATCAGACGAAGTTACAGCGGTAGCTAACGCAGTATTCACACAGGAAATGAAAGACGCTTATTTGGCTTCACGAGACTTAGGAGAGTAGCATGACTATTTCAGAAACTATTGCTTATCTTGAGAAACTGAAAGAAGAAAAAGGAGACGTGAAAATAGAGTTTGGTAATGATTCTACAGACTCTAGTTCGCCTATTGATGGGCTTGTACGCTTTGTAGAAAATAATAATAGTATTATATTAGGAGTAATAGTTTAATGATTAACATTGTAAACTTAGAACGCACACAAGACGGCGGTGTTGTAGTGGCACATTGGACTGCTACAAAGACCTCTGGAGACTACACAGCTAACACATACGGCACGAAATCTTTCACACCAGACCCAGACGCTGACAGCTTCACAGCCTTTGAAGACTTAACAGAAGCTATGGTGGTCGGTTGGTTTACGGAAGAAGAAGTTGCACAGATTGAATCAGTCTTGGACGCAGACTTAGAAGCACAAGCAGCTCCACAGGTAATTTCAGGATTGCCTTGGTAATGTTTAAGTGGATATACAAAACCTTAATAGAACGGGGTCAGTATTGCACAGCTTGGTTTGACGGTTGGTTCGGTAGAGAGTGGGGTTGCCCTTGTTGCAAAGACCACGATTGGTACTACATGAACCAAGACAAACACGATTTGACTAAGGCACAGGTGGATAAAGAGCTATTCACTTGTGTCCGCCATCATGGTGGTTTGTTTATGGCTTGCATTATGTGGCTTGGTAATAAGACTTTCAGTTGGTATTATTGGAATAAACTAAGGAAGTGAACCATGAGTGAAGAAAGACTCAACAGGATAGAACAAAAGCTAGACAGGTTAGTGGATATATTGGAATCCATTGCTCGTGTTGAAGAGAAGCAAGTTTCAACAGACACTAGGATAAAACAAGTAGAGTTTCGTTTAAACAAACTAGAACGAGAGCTTGATAAAATAGGTAAGGTTTCATTTGAAAACAAAAGTGTAGCTAACTTTGCTGATAAGTTCTTTTGGGTAATCGTAGGTGGTCTGGTATCCATTGCTGTCTGGTTAGTTAAAATAGGGGTTGATAAATGATACAGATTATAACAGCAATAGGATCATTGGCCTCCCAATGGCTCTCTAATAAGGCTGAGAAAGCTCAAGCTGTACAGACTAAAGAGTTGGAATTAATCCAACAAGGAGGCGATTGGGAAGCCTTACACGCTAAAGGTAGTCAGAGCTCATGGAAAGATGAATGGTTTACATTGTTATTCAGTGTACCTCTTATCATGTGCTTTATACCCCCATTAGTTCCCTATGTTGAACAAGGGTTCATAGCGTTAGAAGGTATGCCAGATTGGTACAAAGGTTTCCTAGGGGCTGCAGTTGCTGCTTCATTTGGGATACGCTCGTTAGCTAATATTAAAGGTAGTAAGTGATAGTTTACGGGGAGATGGTCCCCTAATAGAAGGGGTATCTATATACCTATAGTATCTTAAGGGACCATTATGTTATTAAATAAGAATGATATAGTAGAAGCAACACTACTGATGGATGCCACATGGTGTTCAGATAGTTACACATATGAGCGTAATGAGATGTATTGGATACAGAATCTTATTAACCATGTGTCACAACAAGAACAAGGTAATAAGAACTACTTAGCTCTTAAGGTCCTTGATGATAACACTGGTTTAATCTCTGCTTTCATGACTGCATCTACCTTTAACGAATCATACAATGGTTCTGTAGTGATGAATGTGGACGATATGATAATAGATGTTAATCAAACCAAACATAAAAATGCTAAGGATGTATCTGCTTTATTTGACATGATGATAGAATACTGTAAGGACAACGGTATAGTATCTTGGAGAGCAGACAGTATTCACGAATCAAAAGAAGCTAAGAACTACATAGAGTTTCTAAATAAAAGATATGAGGGGACGCTCTCATATACCTATAGGGGAAAAGTATGAAAAACCTATCTGGTATAACACACAAGCACCATTTAGTTCCAAGACACATGGGAGGGACAGATGATCCTTCTAACTTAGTTGAACTTACGCTTTATGAGCACATCAATATTCATAAGAAGCTCTGGGAAACTAATGGTAGGTGGCAGGATAAGGTAGCTTGGAAATGTCTATCTGGTCAAATGACCATGGATGAGGCATCTCGAATAGCTCAACACAATGGTAGAGTTACTGGCGGTAAAGCTACAAGGGGTTATGGTAATTACGCACTAGCTAAGAATCCTAATCATCAGAAGGAAGCTCATGCAGCTCTTATGTCTAAGAATCCTAATCATCAGAGGGAGGCTGCAGTTGCTGCTAATGCCCCTACAGAAACTTGTGAGCACTGCGGTAAGGTGTTAGGCAAGGCAAACTATTCACGCCACCATGGCGATAAATGTAAATTTAAGGAGGGTTAACATGTTTAACCAATTCGAAGTAAACGACATGACAATTGGGATGGATTACCTCCCTGAAGACATTGCAAGGATAGTAAATAAGAACCTTGCATTTGGTGGTGGAGGAGGTGGTGCTCAAACTACAACTACTTCTCTTGACCCAGATATTAAAAGAGCTATATTGCCAGCTCTTCAAGATGTCACTCGTGACTACCGTTCAGGTACATATGAGCAACGTGCAGGGCAAGAGGGTGTCCAAGAGGCATTGACTCAACAAGAAGGGTTAGCTCAAAAGACAATGAGTGAAGGACTAGGTACTGAGAACTTACTCAACCAACTTCGTTCTACTGAAGGTCAGATAATCCAAGGCCAGCAAGGTGCATTAGGTTCTGCTCGTGCAGACAGAGCACGTGAAGCTGCTATGACTGATCAAGCTATGCAACTACAACAAGCAGACTTAAATGCTAAACAACAATCAGCTGAAGCTATTGGACAGATTGCTAATCAAAGACGTGGTCTAGAACAAGAGACATTAGATGCACCTATCTCTGGTGCTGAAAGATACTTTGGTCTATTAGGTTCTGCACCTCAAAGTCAATCACAAACTACAACTGGTGGAGGGGGTAAGTAATGGCAATCGCAAGAGTTAATCCTGGATTGATACAGCAAAAAGGTAACAGTTTAGCTCCTTTACTATCAATGGCAGGAACAATAGCAGGTACTGCAATAGGTGGTCCATTAGGTGGAGCAGCAGGTGGTGCCTTAGGTAGTGCCTTAGGTGGTGCTAGTTTAGGACAAGCAGCTATGCAAGGTGGTATGGCAGCACTAGGAACAGATGAAGCTTCTAATGCTATAGGTAGTATGTTAGGTAAGGAGACTGCAAAGACTGCAGCTGCTAATGCCTTAAAGGATCCTTTAGCAAAAGCTACGACTCCTAATATATTCCAAGATAAAGAAAAAGAAGAGATGATGAAGAAGGCTTTAGCTTTCGGACAAGGTGGTGTTCAGTACCATGCTGATGGTGGTCAAGCTAAACATCAAGGTAGTCTTAAGACAAGAGATTACTTAGCTATGCTGTCTCCACTGTTAGCTGCTAGTCAAGGTAACATTGGTATGTTATCACCTGTAGCTGCTATAGCTGGTAACGGTAAAGTTCAAGATGCTTTTAAGGCTCTCTCTCCATTAGGTGCAATGTTTCTTAATCAAGGTGGCTTGGTAGACAAACACAACAAGGGGTAATGTATGTCATATTCTCAAAGTGATATAGAGTACTTACGGAGCTTAGGTTTATCTGAACAACAGATACAAGACATGATGGGTGCTCCCCCTATAGACCCCGAAGCTGTTTCTGCAAGTGTCTCAGGGGGTCTTAATATACAACCTCAGATACCTACGATAGAGCAGAACATATCCGATCAAATAGTTGCCACAGGTAATGATGTTCAAGCACAAGAGGCTCAAGCTAGAATAGACGAGTATGGAAGAGACTCTTCAGATTCTCAAGTGAGAGGGGATGCAGCCCCTACACTACTGACTGAAGAACAGTCTATACGTATCACTGAAGACATTGTAAACAGTGACCCAGCGATTGCAGAGTATTATGGTTCTAACCCTAATGCTACTCTGGATAGTGTCTTAACAGATGTTGTAGCACCACCACCAAGTTCCATAGACGTAAGTGCTATGCCTAATCAAGGTGATGTTTTCGGTACTGACTACGGTGATGGGGCAACTATGAGTACCTCACCTACTACAGGTGGGTTAGGTGACTTCAGTGATAATATAACCACACCTATTGAAGCACAGTACGGTCAACAAGTTACATATGATACATCAGGTAACATGATACTACCAGGACAGGGACCTCAATCAGGGATCCCTGGTATACCTGTGTCTTCACTACCTGGTGTCAGTGGACTAGAGAACATTCAATATAGAGAAAGAAAGAAGGTAGGGTTTCGTGAGATACCTAATCTTCCAAACCCAGGGAATGACGTAGGTGCTCCACCACAAAACCAAATACCACAGGCACCTACAGTACAGCCAGATATGGGAGTACCTCCACCGACTACACCTCCACCTCGACCTACTATTACAGCTCCTGGTGGGACTAGAGGTTATGGTATAGGTAGGGATCCTTCATCACCAGTGCCAACTGGAGTAGGGTTGCAAGGACAAACTCTACAAACAAATGAGTATCCCGTGAGTTTTGGTAATGCTCAAAGTACAACAGTGGCGTATAGATCAGGTGGTGGAATAATAGGTGATCCTATGCCTAATTACAGAGGCCGAGGAGTCTAATATGAATTTAAAGAAAGTAACACAAAAGAATTCTGACGGTTCATCCATCTCTTATGAGTTTGATGTACCTAAGATGCAAGGGATACCTGATCACCCAGGGAGCCCTAAGGGGACCGATACTGTACCTGCATGGTTAACTCCAGGCGAGTTCGTAATGAACGCTGAAGCAGTACGTGAGTTCGGTCCAGAGATAGAACAAATGAATAACCATGGTCGTGCTATACAGAAAGCCCAAGGTGGGACTATACCTGAGTATCACAACAAAGGTGGTGATGTCTCTAAGGGTAGTTGCAGTAAAGGTTGTGAGTGTGATACTAAGTATCTTAATGAAGGTGGTGGTGTTCCAACTGCTGTGTCTGATAAAGATGCTAAAATAGAAGATTATTTTAACAGTCTTCCACTGATACCTGAGAGACCTGAAAGTTTAACTAACGCTTTAGGTTCTGTGAATCCTAACTTGGTTCCTATAGAAGGTTACAGTAACCCTACTGGTTCAGCTATGATAGACGAGTTCGGTGTTGGGTCACTGCCTGGAGAAGGTGGTGGTGTTCAGGAGGTAGAGGGTACTAAAGATACTGGTGATTTAATACATGATATCACTGGCGGTGCTTTGTCCACACAAGATAGACGTACTGCTTCTCAATCTGAAGAACAAGTCCCTGAGATAAAGGATGTACCTCCAACAGGTAATGTACCTCCAACAGGTGAAGAAGTCCCTGACCTAGACTTAGATGCACTACAACAAGAGTTCAATAACGCTAACATACTTAAGACATCTGTTGACGATATGTTCCCAGGGGAAGCTGAAGAAGAGCAGAACCTCATACAGTACTCAGCTGAAGACCTACTTAAGTCTGGTCAAAATGAAGTAGAGACTGAAGAAGGTAAAGGTTTCTTTAGCTCAGTGGTTGATATGTTTAAGAAGGTTGGTGGTGAACTACTTGACAGTGAAGAACTAACCAAGCAAGCTTTGATGTATCTTGGTAGTCGAGCTATGGGTTTCAGTCATGGTGGTTCTCTACGTTGGTCTGCTGGTCAATACGTTAAAGGTCTTCAGGGGAAAGCTAATGCTAAGGCTGCTGCTGAAGCTGCTAAGCAGAAACGTCAACAAGGCCTAGAAGACTATGAGATTAAGAAGCAGATAGACGCCAAGTATAAAGATAAGAAGACAGGTAAGATCGACAGAGCTAACCCTATACGTTCTATAGGACCTGACGGTAAACCTACAACACTCTTTGAAGGTGAAGATGCTAATGGTAATAAGGTACTTGTTAACCCTAAAGGTAAACCAGTTGATGTTACTAAGTATGAGACAGACCCTTATAAAGTGACAGGTACTAAAGAGCATCGTCAACGTATCAATGATTATCGTAACATAACAGCTAAGCAACTTCTTGAGTTAGAGAAACGTGATGGTTCTATGCAAGGTGATGAAGGTACCATGTATCGTACTAACATTAAACCACAAACAGCTGCAGGTGAGATAGCTGAGTGGGCTACCCAAGCTGGCGTACCCCCTGAGGAACTCGCTGGGTTGGTACAAAGTGCTTACACTGATGCAATCAACTTCTCTGGATCTAGTCGTACTAGAGCTTCGGATATCCGTCCTTTCCTTAACCAACTGGTAATAAGAACATCTGCTGGTGGTAGTGCTGACTTGTTTAAAACAGGTGAGACAACCAAAGATGGTAAAGAGTTGTACATTGATGCTGATAAGATGGCTAATATTAACTCAGCCATTAAGGCTCGACTAGAAGCTAAAGGCAGTGAGAAGGATATTCATGATGTCGCTAATCAATACTACACAGCTTTAGTTCCAGAGTGGAACAAACTAGAAGACAAGCAAAAGAAATGGAACAATCTAGCCAACAAAGGTGAGAATGGTTTCTATGTATTCCTAGCCAATCGCTTAGGGTTAGATGAACGAAACGTTAAATAGGAGGCCACATGGCTGATGACTTACTAGATAAAATCATAAATGGTACAACTCTAAATGGACAGTACGACTTCATCGATGCTGATACCATCCGTGATCAAGAAGGGAAGTCATACCGTGTACAGGGGTTTGATGCCCCTGAGCTCTCCAAGTATACCTCGGAAGGTAAGATGTATGCTCAAGGTACTCAAGGTAGCAGTGTTGTTACCGAGAGTATCCAACGTCTTGCAAGAGAGCAGGGGTTTACCAATGTAGTTAAGATGGAAGAAGGTGCTGCCCATGATCGTGGGTTAGTAGACTTACAGAACGACAAGGGTGAAAGCTTCACTACTAAACTTATACGTACTGGTATGATGGAAGGTGGTGCATACACTTCTCGTGAAGACATGGATGCCAAGAGAGTTGCCGACCTATTCGGTGACAAACTTATTATAAATGCTAGTGAAGAGAATAAGGTAATTGCTGAGCAACTCAAAGAAGCTATGGGGCGTGGTCCTCAAGATGACTTGAACTTTAAAGAGCAAGCATTATCTGAACTTCAGTACGCATACAGTGGAGGTAAGTATACTACTTCCGCTTTACAATTCAAAAACAATGACAGGAACTTACTCAATGAGGCTACTAGTCCTTTCAGTACATCCTTTGATAATGGTGTTGAAGCAGTAACAGAGGCTGGTTATGGGTTAGCTATGATGCTAGGTGACATAACTGGTAACGAAGCTCTGTCTGAGATAGGTGAAGCAGGCACACAAAGAGCTAAGGCTCGTGTAGCTGAAGCCCCTAAGACCCTGTCTAACTACCAGGATGTGAATGGATTCGGAGATGCAGTGGAGTATGCAGGTAATCTTCTTGCTGGCTCCATGCCTTACATGGCAGCTATTATGATAGGTACTGCAGGTGGTGCAGTTGCTGGTACAGCTGGTGCTGTAGTGGGTCTTGGTAGTGTTGCTGGCTTATACTCTGGTGGTGTTTACTCAGAGCAACCAGACGAAGAGAAGGATGCCACTAGAGCTATCGCTGCTGGTGTAACTATGGCAGCCCTTGATCGATTAGGTCTTGGAGCTATGCTTAAGTCAGGGCCACCCAAGGAACTCTTTAAGGAAGGACTAGAGGTCCTGGTGAAGAGTGGTGTACCTAAGAAAGAAGCTACTGCTATGCTTGCAGCTGCTACACGTAAAGAGTTAGCCTCTTTGTCAAAGGATGCAGCTAAGGCAGCCAAGTCTCAACTAGACAAAAAGCGTATGTTCTTAGATACCTTGGAGAACATAGGTAAATCAGGTGTAACTGAAGGTGTTACAGAAGCACTACAGGAAACCATAGGTTACCTTGGGGCTCAAACAGATGGCGTTATCAACTGGGATGAGCTAACAGACCGTGCAATCCAAGCTGCTATTGGTGGTGCTTCCTTAGGTGGTATCTTCGGTGGTGTTGGTACTGTTAAAGATAAAGCTATGTGGAGTGACACTGCATGGAAGTTGTCTGATGCAGATCCAGATTACCAATCAGAAGCATCTAAGATATACGAAGATGAGTTAAAGTATTATGAAGACAATGGTCTAGTGATGCCAACTACAGACACGTTAACTAAGAAGGCTAGGATAGAAGCAGACAGAATTGAAGACACTACACCCTTGGATGGACCTGATGGTATGTCAGAGGAAGAGTACGCTCGTGTACAGGAAGTAGGTCTTGATGCTTTTGCTGAGATGCATGCTGACAACAGAAGCAAGATGACTCTCACAGAAAAGACAATGGCACTCCTAGGAAACCCCCTAGCGTTCTTCAAGGGTTCACTGGACAACATGTTCAAGAACAAAGACATCGCTAAGTACAGAGCTGTTAGAGAACTCTCAGGTATGTTCGGTGGTAAGATACAACGGATATACTCTGGGGATACTTATGAGAACTTCAAACATAACGTAGTATCTAAGTATAAGAGTTCAATACCTGAACCTGAAGCAATGTATAAGCAGTTTGGTGTGGGTGCTACTGATTATAAAGGGAAGGCCAAGGTTAGTCAGATGATCTATGAACAAGCACGAGCTGCTATAGATCCTGAGACTAAACTTATTAACAAAGACCTGATACCTGCTGGTCCTCATAAGGGGCTTATCCTACGATTCGCTAGGGACTTACAGAAGTTATCTGATAAGATGTACGGAGATCAAAAGCAATACAACGACAAGCTAGGTTACATAGATAACTATTTGTTGAAGTACAAAGGCTTTGATAAACAAGCTATTGATAATGACCGTAATGGTTTCATCAAGCTTCTTATGGAGATACCTGGTCTTGAGATATCACGTGCTGATGCTAACGCTCTTACAGAAGCTATCGTTGAGAACGATCAAGTTAATGACCTGAATGAAGCATTCACTCTTGCCAAGGGTTCACCAATCCCTGGATCACACAAGAAGAGAACCTTAGGTTTATCTGAACGTGCAGAGTTTAACAAGTTCATGAATCAAGATATCTTTGAGAACATATCTAGTGCTGCAAGCGCTGCTGCTAGGTATCAGGCCCATGATAAGTATGTCGGTATGAATGGTAAGAATGTTTCAGCGTTACTTCTTAGAGCAATCAAAGAAGGTATGCCTGTGGCAGAAGCTGCTAAACTAGGTAAAGGTATTAAGGATTACTTAGATGCAGACTCAGGGAACTACAAGCGTCCTACGACTGAAGAAGGTAAGGCTATTATTAAGCAGCAAAGAAACTTTGTTTTCCTAACGACTATCTCTAGTCTATGGACAGCGACAGTTGCTTCATTACCTGAACTAGCCCTAACCACTAAAGGTCTTACACCTAAAGACATGAAGCAGGTGAAGGAGATAGCTAAGGATGCAGCTAAGAAGATGACAGGTACGCTGAATGCAGAAGGCAGTAACCCACAGAACATCGATGAGTTATACAACAGTCTTAAGAACAGGGGCACTAAACGTGAACAAGATCTACGTAAGGCTGGTTTCTACTCATGGGATGTTGGTGCTGCTACAACCTCAGGTGTTACAGAGGTATCTCAACTTAAGCAGAAATGGCTAAAGAGATTCTTCCTTGCTAACGGTTTAACACAGTACACAGATATGACTCGTGCAATACGTGTATCATTTGCTGGTGACTTCATGTTGAACCACATAGATACTATACTTAATCACCCCGAAGGAACCCCAATGACCAACGAGGTCATGGAGTCTAAGGAGAAGTTAAGAAACATTGGTATCAACATCACACCTACTGCCTTGGATACTCTTAGAAACATAATGAAGAAAGACCCTGAGACTCTTACTCCTCGAGAGGTAGAGTTGTTTGATTCATTAACTCGTGACGCTACTTATAACTTTGTTAATGATGCGATTGTCACACCAACAGCAGGTAACCGTCCATTGTTCTACAGTGATCCACGGTTTGCATTGTTCACACAGTTCCAAGGTTTCATGGCTACGTTCACGGCTAAGATAATCCCTCAACTCTGGGGTGAGTATATTAAACGTGGTTCACCTGCTATGAAGTACAGTGCATTCTCTACTATGGTAGGGATGATAGCAATGGGGTTCTTATCACAGTACCTTAAAGATCTACTCAAGTTCGGTGAAGACAACCCATACCTGGATGAAGAGGAATACATTCGTCGTGGTATAGAGTCCTCAGGTTTACTAGGTACAGCTAGTCGTATAACAGATACATTGTATCCTATGTATGAAGATCGTTCTAGTAACCTAGCAGAGTGGGCTTGGAATGGTATCAGTGGTCAATCACCTGCATTAAGTAAAGCAGGACAAACAATAGAAACAGTAGGGAAAGGTATCGAAGGTGATGCCAACATTGCAGAGAAAGCAATCAAGTTAACTGGTATACCAACTACGGGTATCAGTAAGTCAATAGAAACAGGATGGAATTATCTAGGAGATAAATAATGGCTGGTAAATTTAGCGCAGGTATTGCAACTAGTTTCGATAAGCCCTCGGCAGTCGAGCAGTTACAATCAAATGTCCCACAAGCCACACCAACTACCCAGGAGGTAGCCCCCGAGGCTACCCCTAAAGTTGAGGACACTGGCTTTAGTGATCCCGTATTGGATGCGGTAATCAACGGTGAGTATGAAGCTTTCAAACAACAAGCTGACATAGAAGGTCAACGCTCAGATGACTTTGATAAGTCTGCTGAAGGTCAGTACACACAGACCCCTGAGGGGAAAGCACAGTTAGAGAATGAGAAGATAGATAGTGTTCGTAAGCGTTACCATCAAGGTTTCCATGGGGAACGTATTAACACTTACCAACGTAAGGCAGAAGCACAGAGTAAAGGTGTGGCATTCCAGTCTAAGTATGGCAGGGATGGTGGTATCTTTGATCGTGCAAAGAACTTACCTAAGCAGGTTAATAACTTCCAACAGAATCCTGATGGGACTTTTGAGAGTCTAGGCTCTATCGTATTGGGGACACAGATAGGTAGAGACAAGGCGTTACTAGGTGAAGGTGCACCATTACCTCAGACACTACAAGATATAGGTGCTGTACAGGGTACTGGTCGTAAGGAAACTATTCAGTTTGATTCAGACTTCCTTACTATTGGTTCACTAGTAACAGAAGACTTCCTAGCTCAAGAGTTCTCTGCTAAGAAGAAAGAAGATATGGACTCTTTTGAACCAGAGATTATGGAAGAAGATATAGAACTGGCACCTGGTGCATATGCTAAGAAGCAATCACAGAACGCACAGTTAGGTCGTAAGATACATGAAGAGTTTGTTAAAGAGACTAGAGGTGAGTCTGAGTCTAACCTGTCAGAAGAACAAGCTACTCTGCTTGGTGACATGTTCAAAGAGGTCTATGCGAAAGCTAACCCTGACATGGTTAACCGTAAGCAGGTAGGTAGTCAAGTTCAATTCGAGCTTACCAATGTAGGCGTTGAGAAGATGAATGATTCCTCTACAGCTAGACGTTTGATGTTCCCTAAAGAACATGTAAGAACACTCAAGTCTCCGTCTCCTACAGGTAGACAGGTAGGTGAAGGTAAGAAGATCACTAAGAAAGTGACAGGTGCCAAGAAGTCTAAGAAGAATAAGAGAAAGGCAGAGAACCATCGTAGAACTAATCAGGCTGTTAAGAACTTAGCGTCTATACCTAATGTTGTTGACAAGCAACGTGAGAAGATTCTATATAGCACTATGCTACCAGTGCTACAAGGTGCTCAGAACCCACTGAGTGATCTGTTTGGTACTGTTAATAACCTAGGTCAAGCCCAGGCTAACAAGTTCAATGCGCTTGAGAAACAAGATGCAGAGCTACGTGCTAGTGGTCAGATTGTAGAAGGTAAACCTTACTCTGCGTTTGAAAACATGGAAGCCCTTAAGAACAAAGCAGCCCAAGAGATCTTTGGTATTGCTACGGAACGTAATGGTGCCAACTACTTGACCTACACTGTTCAAGGTTTTGCTGGTCGTTTAACACCTAACCAAACACACTTCAACCCTACGACATCTAAGCCTGTACGTTTCGTAACTCGTAACGCTACACCTGTGGAGATCAAAAGGGGTGGTCGTACTGACCAGAACCTACGTCAGATGTACGCTATGATGTTAGTTAAAGATGCTGATACGTTGCTACCAGTTCAACGTGAACTAGCTGTCAAGGCTAATACCTTCAAGCTTGCAGCTTGGGGTAAGCGATTGAATGAAGTCTTGAATAACTCAATGACTGATAGTGAGCTTGAAGCTGTTGCTACTGCTATTCAACAAGGTATTGCCCTTAATGACCCTAAGTTTCCTAAGGTCAAGGGATTACAGTTAGATCCTGAGAAGGATGCACAACTGATTGAGGCGATTGCAAATAAAGGTGAAGACGGTCAACACTTCATAGATGGTCTAATAGACTTCTATAAGTACGACACAGCTATGACTAAAGGTCTTAAGCACTACTCATATTTCAATGCTTACATCGATGGTAAGACCAATGGCCTAGCAGCTATGGGTTTACAGATGGGCTCTATTGAACTGGCACTATCAACTGGTGTATTACGTACCAACGATATCAACCTCCTTGATGATGGTGATATACGTGACCAACTAGCTGATAACCTTAACGCTAGACTAGAGGATACCAACAATGGCTTAGAAGGTATCTCTGAACTTGATGATGTTAAGACAGAGATGTATGATGTAGCTAAAGGTATCTTTAACTGGCGTGACTTCAATAAGAAAACCACAATGGTATTCGGTTACGGCATGGATATCTCTGGTTTCAAAGGGATGATGGATGACTTCTCACGTGAGATACAACAAGCAGCTGATGGGATGGATGCAACAGGTAAGCAGCGGAGTAAGTTAGATAACTTCTCTATGGCTTTAGATATTGTCAACAGTAAGATAGCTGAGTTGAATAAGATGAACGGTACTACCTACAACGTAGGTGACTACCTGTTACTCACATATGAGTCTGCTATCATGGACGTACTAGATCCTGATGCTATACACTCAAGGGGTTTAATGAAAGCTTCTGCATTCTACGCTGCAATGGCTAATCGTTTGTTTGAGATAGACGGACCTGGTGGTTTCCCCTTGAAGTTCGGTGGGGTAGATGAGTCAACCTTGGGTAACGTTGAAGAACGTATCCAGTATATGGTTGATGGTCAGAAGAAAGAAGCTGTTAAGTATGCGAAGGGTGAGCAGAACGCTAGGTCTCGTAAAGGGAATGTCTATGATGACTTTGGTTTCATAGTCAAGCAAGGTAAGTTCAATGCTGTAGGTGCTGCTGTTCCTGGTCCTATCCATGCAACAGATGCATATGCTATCACTAACACTGTGACTGGTAGCTCTTGGGCTAAACTTAACAAGGCATCCAAAGGTAACCCATACTTCCACTCAATCTATGATGCTGTGAAGATGGATGCTAATGGTTATGATGTCATACTTGAAGAGTTAAACCAGAACTGGTTCGATGCTAACACCCAGTGGAGCTTCTTGAAAGCTATGAGTGAGTCAGTAGAAGAACTACGCACAGAGATGACTGAGACTGCTAAAGCAATTGATCCTAAATCTACTATGAATATGACAGATATAGATCCATTCTTTGCTCAACTCTTAGAGGTCTCCATGAGTAAGAAGGGTAACCTTTACCCATCTGGTGCCATTGAGGTATTCAGTTACATCAATGATTCTGAGATCGCATACCAACATGCTAAGTCCCTCATGCAGGCTATGAAGAACCAAGGGTTCGACATGACTAAAGAACCTGAGACTATAACTGGAAGACAACTACAAGAACTCTACAGTTATTTCTTAAGAAACTTTAACATTAAACAACAACTAGACGCACACTATGAGAAAGTCAAGGGTAAGCAGAAGAAGCTTATTGCTGAGATTAACAAACAAGGTGTGAAGAACTATCAATATTATGCCCATTAATAGGAGGACCTATGGCAGGTAACCAAGGGAAAAACCCTAACAGTATTGCAGCACTTAAGGCACACGCTGCTCCACAGTTTACTTCAGAGACATCCAATGCTGCTCGAGAGAAAGGATTGGAAACACGTAGACGCCAGAAGGCAGAGCGTGAAGCACTCAAAGAGTTCACTAAGGGATACAAGGACTACTCTGAGGTAGCCAATGATGCACCCTTAGCAGTGGAAGTGTTACGCTTAAGCATGATGCAGGCCCTGAAAGAGGGTGACTATGATAAGGCTGAAGACCTAGCAACTAAGCTTGCTCCCTATGAGACAGCTAAGAAAGCTAGTGTTGAAAGTACAGTAGTTGAAATGTCCTATGACGAACTAACTAAAGAAGAGCTCATGAAGAAGGCTCAAGATTACCTCAAGGTAGTCGGTAAGAAATAAAAAAAATATACCCCCTAAAGGCTACCGTAATGGTAATCTCTAGGGGGTTCTTTTTTTTACTTCTTGTTCTTCTTAGATGTACGTATACGGTTCATCGTAACAGCGTAACCTTTGTGTGCCTTGGCATTAGCTTCTTTCTCTTTCATGCCTTGCTCCATATACAGGTTCTTGTTCCTCTCACGTACCATACGTGCTGCATATAGATCTATGTCTTCATCACCTGGGTTTCCAAACTCATCTATGATCTCTTGGTCTGTCACACCCTGTGCTGCAAGGTAGTTCTTGTCACTCATTAGCATCTCCATAAAGTTTATCTATTAGTTCTTGTTCTGCAATATCCTCTTCGAAGATATCATACTTGTTACATAGGTTACCACTACTGTCATAGTAGTACCCTGATGCAATCTCATCATCTGTTAATCCACATAATCCCATAAGGGTCCCTTAGGCAAAGAAGTAATCTGAGAAGAACACATCTGCTACATCCAGATCCCCTAAGGGTGGTTGTGTGTATGTCACTCCTAACTTCTTTTCTATTAAGTTAAAATAATTATCTACGCTATACATATCAACGAAGATCTCTTTTGTTTTTCTTATAAGTTCATCCACTTGACTTGCATGTGTGCTGAAGCTGTCATGTATAGCACCGAAAGAACCATCGAACTCATTGATAACCAACTGCATATGAGCTGCATCATTAGAGTGTATGAAGTTAGGCGACACACCACAGGCTACCTTACGTGGGTCTAGTATATCAGACTCGAACTGTAACACATGGTTGACCCTACCTCGAGTACCTTTCTTCTTACCGTACCCTCGGATAGTTCCCTTCACTTTCATCTTCTTCAAGTAACCCTTCTTGTATATCACAGGGAATCCTGCTGGGGTTTCCCAAGTGATGGCATCTGCTTTACTCTCAACCAGCTCACCTGCTAACTTCTGCAGGAACTTCATAGTCTTCAGGGGTCCAGGGCAAGTCTTCTCTATGGCCTTTATAAGGTCCTTAGCGAAGCCCTCACAGTCCTCAAGGGTTATCCCATAAGCCCTATGTGCATTACCTTTGCGGCAATCAGCATACATGTTGTCACGTATCTTACCCATACCAGCTGAGTAAGCACGTGTCATACTACCACGTTTAGCTATGTACTTACGTATGTGCTTCATAGGCATGTCACTTAGTATCTGACTTCTTCTTTCATCGTTAGTTAACTCTATCAGTTTCTTAGCACACTGAACATAGAAGTCATTCTGTATACCCACAGGTTCTAGTCCAACTAGTCTTCCTGTTTGTGTGTCCTTACTGATGGCTCCAAGATGCTGCCAACCATTGTTACTACCATCCACAGGGATAGGAAGACTACTATAAAAGGTGCCATCACAATCCCAATAACTAGATAACTCAATAGCAGCAGCCAGAAAGTTAACAGGTTTCTCACACTCGTGTATCGTTCCGTTCTTAACTGTTTCATTTATTAGTTCCTCATTGTTGTCACACCATAGTTCTCTATCCCGTAGTGTCATCTTATCCACAGAGATATCCTCTAGTCCTTCTGACTGCAGGTATGTCTTGTAGTCTGATGTACACCACTCGGGTATTCTGTTTATGTTGTAAGACTCATTGTAACTAGAAGCTGTGTGTATCTTTAACCAACGGAGTCCTTCAGGGGTAACCTCTTTAGCCACTGAGAATGTTAACAGACCCTTAGCTAAGTCACTACCCTGGAAGTTAAGAAAGGATTCCTTGAAGTAGATACGACCTCGATAATCCATGTCAGCTGCCATGAAGAACTCTCTGTCTTCAAATGCATTAGCTTTAGACAGTATGTAGTTGTACTCTATCTCTTGAGATACCTGTTTCTTTTCTTTACTACCAGCCTTGAAGAAAGCCTCAGGCTTGTCAGCGACAACACGTAGTACATCCTTGTTAATAACCCAACCTGTCTGTTGTAGTCTACTCACAGCTTGTAGAGCAGGAGTCCTTGCCATCTTACGAAAGTCTAGACCATTGTCTTCCGACCAGTTCTTAATGATCTTAACGAAAGACACTAATCCTGTACCATCAATCGGTATTCTTTGGAAGTGTTGTGATATATCCCTAGGCTTCTTGAAGAATGAACCACGTATACTGTACTTGGATGAACATTCAGGTACATCTACAGGCCATGTCTCAGTTGGTGTTATTGTCACAGGTGGTGTCCATGTGCGTGAACCCTCGGGGACTTCAGGTATGTCTATATCTATTAGCTCACAGTTAAAGAAGGCTTCCACTATTAGGTCACCAATCATCAGGTAGATCTTGGTGTCCTTCCTATCCTCTGTTACACGGAATGTTGATAGTATCTTACGGCCTATGGTAGAACTCGCTAGTGTTAGCTTGCAGCTGTAACCACTATCCGGAGTATCCTTTAGTGTCTGACCACATGCTGAGGAGATAACCTCGTGAGCTAGGCCCACGTAGGATTCTACTTGTGAAGGAGAGACACCTTCTAGTTCCTTAAGTGTTTTAATACCTAAGTGTCTAGCTCTGTACCTATCAGTTATTTGTCCTAATAGGTACATTTGTACTTCTTCAGTCCATGTCATATGATTTCTTTTCCTAGATCATTTCGAACCCTACCTGTCCCTGGGTTAAGCGTGAGGTCTCAGCGTTGTAGATAGCTGCACCTGCATCACCTGTCTTACCAGTGAAACGAGACTTAAGGACTCGGAGTTTAATTGTATTACGTTCATACTCCTCCTCCGCAATTAAGTTTCGGGCAAAGGCTATGATGTCGAACGAGATTTGTTTAATGGAACCAGACCCTTTAATGTCATCAATAGAAGGTAACTGTCCTTCCTCAAAGGATTTCCCTTGGGACTTACGAAGGTGAGAGATAAGCCCTAACCATACGTTGTGTTGCTTAACAACCTTTAGTAAGTCAGACATTACTTTATCTACTGCTTCATTACCTGATAGACCATCAGCTCCTTCTGACACAGCAATAGTAATATGGTCTAGTACTAAGTACTTACAGCCCATGAGTGCCATGTATTCAATCTTATTGATAAGACCAGAATCACCTACCGAACCTTGGTGGTCGAGCATGACAAGTCTTTCGTCACCAAATACCTTTTCATATCCATGTCTAAGTTCTTCGTCAGTAATGGGCGGATGGCCACCGACTGGTCTTTTGAGCGCCATACTGATAAGTTTTTCCGCAGTATCTCCCACGCTTTCTTCGAGAGATATGAGTCCAATCTTATCGCCAGTCTTCTCAAGAAGATCAAGGATAATCTCTTTGATAACAGTGGACTTACCACTACCCGTGCCAGATGTAAACAATGTAATCTCACCATATCTAATACCATCAAGTTTTTCATTTAATCCTCCTAAACAATCAGGGTAAGGGACAGACTCAACGTTCTTACGTTCCATGAACTGTTCCCAGATAGCTTCACCCATTACAATACCTGCAGGGCTCCACGTTTGTGCATTCCATATAGCCTCAAGGATAGCCTTGGAGCCGTGAGCTTTTAACTCATCACATGGGTCTTTCTCTTTCAACTTTGCAACTTTAACCTTGCCAATACCCACCATCTTTGCAGCTTCAGTGATAGCAGATTGACCCGCTTCATCCATATCAAACATAAGGACAACAGTTTCATAACTACGAACAAACTCTAGGTTGTGTAAGATAGACTTAAGGGAACCTACACCATTAGGTAGTGACACTACAGGGTACAAGCGGTTATACTTATCCATGTATGCTTGACCAACAGCCAGTGCATCTAGCTCACCCTCAGTGATAACTAAGGTACGCCCATTGGTACTGATGTTCTGACCGAACAAGTCTGCTCCTTTGAAGTCACCTATTGTGCTGAACACTTTAGGTAACCCACGTTTCTTATAGGCTACTACTTGACCTGCTTTAGTGAACGGGTAGTAGTGTGCTTCAGGTCTTTTACCATCTTCTGAGGTAGACATCTTAACACCGAAGGCATCTACTACTTTCTTCGAAATACCTCTCGAACTAAGAGCAAAGCTGCGATAATTAGAAACAGCTTCCACTGATTCATAAGTATTAGTATTGGTGGTAGTTCCAGCATTTGATAACTCCATAGTGTCCTCTGAGTTCTTAAAGTTTGTATTACATACGAAGCAAAAGCTGCTACCGTCTTCTCTTTTCACACGACCATCAGATGAACCACAGTTATTACATGGGTACTTACCTGATATTAGTTGTGATTCAATCATAGTTTTGTCCTCTGATTCTATTGGTTTAGTAGGTTTTTAAGAGTTCTTAATGTCATACTGACACGCCACACTTTGTAGCTTTGATTTATATTTTTCCAGTTAGACATCATAAACTCTACGGTTTCTCTCACGTCTCTGTTCTCTATACTGGATAAGTTATAGACATCATAGTTATCCATGATAAGGTTAGTGAGTTCATTCAGTTCTTGCTCGTGGTTATTTCCATCGGTTCTCAAAGATCTCATCCTTACTTAATTGTTTCTTTCTACGTTTGGTTTCTTTATACATCTTACCAGTTTTCTCTCGGATCTTCTCGTTAACTTCCTGCTCATATTCAAATGCTGCATTACGTTTACGTGACATGACTAACCCCTTAGTTTTCCTTAACGAATATACCGTCCACCATCTTACCTTTACGTTTAGCAATAGTCTCGTATGCTTGTGTAAGGCACTCTGTTAAATCTGTATCCCAAGCTTGAGTCTGCATGATAAGGGTAACCATGATATCCCCAATGGCATCCTTCACCTCAAAGATATCACTCTCAGAGATAGCTTCTGATAACTCTTGGACTTCCTCAAGGGTCTTGCTAAACTGTGCTGATGCACTTGGGTTTGGCAGGATACCTTTCTCATATCCCCATACAATTGTTGCTGCTTCTAATTCGTTTAAGTTCATTCTACACTCCTGATAGTAATAAAAGACATAACAATAGAGCACTAAGGATTAGGTAACGAGATAAGGTATTTTTCTTATCGCTCTCACACTCTTCCTCTATCTCTTTAATCTCTTTCATTTTTAAAAGGGTAGCATGCAGTCTAATCAGACTGTCTTTGTTCTGACGCATTAGTCTTTGTTCACAACGTTCTTCACCTATTTCGTGTAGTTTTTCTATTATTTCTCTTTTAGTTAATTCTTCGAGGTTTACCATTATTTCTTTACCTTATTTGTTAGAACACCTGTAGGTCTGCTTGGGCAAAACCCTGTGTTACCTACGCTTGCTGAAGTGTTATACACTACTGATAGTTTACTGTCACAATCAGGGCATGGTGGATGTGGTTCAGTCATACCCTTGACGTAGTCTATGACCTCATACCCACAGTTGTTACAATGGTAATCATACTTCGCCATCAGTGATCTCCTCAATAGATATCACATTCTGGTAAGGGTAAGAGATAACATCTATCTCCTTAGGACCATCAGACATAATGATAGCTCCTGCCTTTTGTTCTTCTTTCTTGACAAACTTAGCACACACCTGAGTGTATTGTAAGTCATCTGCTTGTACTGTGTCAATATCTTTTGTTGTCTTAACTCGCCAAGTCTTCATAGGCCTTCCTCATAGAACATAGTTATTAGTTTCTTACACATCTCTGAACGTACAATGTCAGCTATCTGGAACTCCACTAGGGGTACATCTATTCCTGATGCATTACATAAGTGTACAAACTTAAGTAGATCACTGCCATCACGTACATCTGACTGTTGTGGATCCCCAATGAGAGCCATTACAGATCCCTCACCAATCCTGGTAGTCAATGCTTTTATTTCATCCATACTTAAGTTCTGAGACTCATCTACGATAATGAATGCATCCTCAAAGGATTGCCCTCTGATAGTCTCTAGAGGTTGTATAAGTATTTCTTTATCAATCATAGCTTCATACTTAGCATTACCTAAACCATCCTTAAGTACACTTGTAATAGGTGCTAACCATGGTTCCATCTTCTCAGCTACAGTGCCTGGAAAATGACCTAGGGTTCTCCCTGTAGGCACGTTAGGACGTGTGATGATGACACGTTTAACTTTACCATCGGTAAGCATACTGCAAGCTGTCATACCTGTTACAAATGTCTTACCTGTTCCTGCGAAACCAATACCACATACTAAGGGATTGTTCAGTAGAGCAGTCCATAGTTTATGTTGGTTCTTAGTCTTAGGTTTAACAAGTTTACATGGTGGAACAGGGGTTCCTTTAAGGGCTAACTCTTGTATTTGTTTCTTACTCGCCATCAGTATATTCCTCAACGGTTACTTCTAAGTACTCTTCACCTTTCTTAACGATGTCCTTAGTGGCCTTGATGAGGTACACTTTGTTGTCATTGAAGTTGGTGTAGATAGATTGGTATGTATCGAACAGGGGTTTCAGGATGTTATCAAGGTCAGCACCACGGTTAGAAAGCCCAGCAGTAATAGTGAACTTAACGTAGCTACTAGCAAAAGGCCATTCATCATCCTCTGCTTCCTGTCGAATCTCATCTCGTATTTCATTTTGGTACCCTAAGTAGTCCTTAGTTTTAAATGTTGTCTTTCCTCTGTGACCAAACATCTTATTGGCACTGAGGGGTTTTACGTTAAAGCGATGATGTAATGTAATCATACTCCTCCCAAGAGGTTATCATACGTAGTAGTTTATGGGACAAGTATGGATCACCTGCTTGCTTCTCAGCCCATGCGTTCTCTATTGTCTTCCAGTAATCCACAGGGTGTACATCTTCTAGTAATAAAGCAGCCTTCTTCGGACCTATACCTTTAATACCTGCAATGTTATCTGTTCTATCACCTGTTAGACACTGCAGCATTAGCTTCTTGTAACCATCTTCACGTGTTATATCGTACATGTTCTGGTTGTTGAAGTTGTAATGTGCACCTGGTACTTGATCTATATCTTTATCTATATGAGCAATGACATAGGGCTCATCATGATCCATACACTCATAGGCCCAGATAGCTACCATATCATCAGCTTCCATGTCATGACAAGGGATAGCTCCCATCTCATTCTCCATGAACTCTAAGGCGTATGCAAGGGCTTCCTTCATGTCCTGTTCTAACTCTGGACGTTTACCTTTGTAGTTCTCAAAGAGTCTATCACGGTAGTTACCCTTGCCTTTGATTGCAAGCATTACATTTACGTTGTCAAAGAAGAAAGAACAATCACCTTCTATCTCTCGTATTTTCTGCTTGATATACTTACGTATCTCATGCTTACGTTTCGTTACGCAACATACCTTGAAGTAGATACTATCAGCATCTATTAGTATGTTTATTCTATCTTTCATTGTCGTCCTCCAGGTAGTGGGCCATTTGATATAATCTTAGGGGGTTATCATTAACTTGCCCTAGTATGTTGTTACATCTCCCACATATTATTGCCCTAACGTGTCCGTACTTATGGCAGTGGTCTACAACAGCAGCATGTTTACTGGTACCGTTAAGACCAAAGGTTATCTTCCTATCACAACACTTGCAACGACCCCCTTGAGATACCAATAAGGTATCCCTTTCAGGGGTTGTTAGGTTGTATCTTGTCAGATTGTTCTTACAAATAGTACAGGTAGACGATTGATACTTTCTTTTCTTATTATAATAAGCATCATTGTCACAACCCTCATGTTTGCATTTCATTAGTGTGTCTCCGAGTAGTCTCTCCCTACACATCCATCACCATCCATTACCATCACACCGAAGTCCTTAGGGGCTTCTTTGAATGATGCAGCAGCAATCTCTTTGATACGTTCAGCATCATCAGGGTGAGCACTAATCTGAATTTCATCATGGTAGATAATACGTAGCTTACCACGTAGTCCTTCCTCTTTGATTTTCTTCATAGCCCATACAGCTGCAGCCTTACAAGTGATACCCTCGGCACACTGCAAGAGATAGTTAAGACATTGGTGTTGTGAAGGTACGAACACTGGACGACCATCTAATCCGAAGATCCACCCCATACCTTGTTGATGTTCACGTTGAGCCCATGCACCCTCTACTGATTTCTTAAGCTTGTCTAGACCTTTAATAGATCTAGCAAACTGCTCCTTAGAGTTACGACCTAGTGTAGGATTAGATTTACCAGACAACACTTGACCTAGTTTACCATCACCTGCACCGAATAGATAAGCATACAAGTATGACTTAGCAGTCGAACGTGTACAACCTAGTGCATCTGCATTACGCTGATGTTGGTCACCGTTAATCACGACGTCAGTATACTCAGGGTTATTAACATAGTGGACTAGACCACGTAGCTGATTACCTGAACTATCTGCACCTACTAACAGGTCACCTTCGTCAGCTCTGAATAGCTCACGCATCTCTTTACCCCATGCAGCTTCTGTTGAGGGGATGTTAACAATGATAGAGTGTCTTGCACGGAAGCTAGGAGTACCTATGGTGAACATCTTACCATGTAAGCGACCATCCTTAAGGTTCTCTAACCAGCTCTCTAAGACACTTGAACGGTTACGTATAGTATAATACTCACCTACTAACTCACCGAACTTACCAAGCTTACTGAGGGATGTCTCTGTTAGCTTAGGACCTGTGTTCTGCCAACGACCATTGATCATCTTACGGTTATACTCATCAGGCTTCCAACCAATAGATAGTAACCACTCTTTGACTAAGTCTGTTTGACCTAGTGTGATCTGCTCTATACGTGAACGCTTGATACCTTGACCAGGTTGTACTGGTGGGTTATCTAACAGTGCATCTTCACCCATGATAGGACGTCCTAGGTAATCAGACAGGATACGACAAGTTACAGCTGTGTATGTACCATCTTTCTTATACTTAGCTGTCTTCTCTTCTTTATCTATGAATACCTTGTGAGTCCCTAGGTGTGGATACACTTCTTTCTCAATGGCTTCCATACGATCTGTCATACGCTTGTGAGTTTCCCTGGCCTTAACCTCATCGAAGTTCCAACCTTCCTCTGTGATAGCTTCTTGTAGCTTAGCTACCTCATGCTCCATACGCATACCCTTAGCATAGTTAGGGTTGTGTGCAGCTAACTGTTTGAACTCTCCAAGTACTACATCATAGACCTGTGTGTTCAACTCAACGTCTTGTATACAGTACGTTAGCATTTGCTTAGAGTACTTAGTCCAGTCATCATACTGTAGCTTAGAGTCCCCTAGGAACTCACCCCATGCTTTCAACGAGTGTCCTACGAAGGGACGCTTGTAGCGATTAACACGAGACATAATCAAAGTGTCATGCATGTTCTTATCCATCAGGTCTATACCTGTGACTATCTTAATAGCAGGTACGTCATACCCTATGATGTTATGCCCTATAAGTAACTCAGCATCCTGTAGCTTCTGCATACCCTCTGCTAAACTAGGTAGGTCATCATCGTAATCACTGTAAGATAAGATCTCTTTAGTGTCTGCATCTTGTAGTACTAGGCACCAGATAGTACTTATGGTATCTAGTAGGCCATCACTTTCTATATCAAATATGTATTTGCTCATTTCTATCTCCTGCTACATTATGGTAGCTTAGGGTTGCATTGTGTTTAGTTTAACTGTACGATAACTCTTGTAGGCCCCGAGGGTATATCCCTATAGGTACTCTACGTCTTCTTCATCTCTCTTAGTCTCTAGCTCTACCATCTTGTTGATGTACCATTGAGCTTTCTTTAGATCCTCGAGACCATTCTTCATCTTCCATCTGTGAAGATACTTAGTCACATTACCTTGGCAGTAAGCTATAGATCCATCGGGACCTAGAACTTCCTCTATATAATCTATACATTCTATTGTACCACTTTGATAGTGGCTAGGGTTCACTGCATTCATTTATAATTCCTATATTTAATACCTCTTAAAACCTCGAGCCTGCGAGAGGTTAGTGTCTTTAGGGTTTCTTAAGGGGACCAAGTGATTGCCGAAGCGTATTCCTGGGGCGTATAATGGGGCCCATGTCGGTTTTATCAAAAAGGGAAAGGGGCAGACGGTTGAAGCAAAAAGGAAAGAGACCCTAAGGGTCCCTAGTCTTCATTGTCATCACACCAGTTGTCTAACTCTTCTTTGAAGATGAAGACATACCCTCTGATAACAAAGAGGGCAAGGGCAAGAGGTGCTACAAAACCAATAACTTCTGACATTAAACAACTTCCTTGATCTGAATATCTGAGGTGAACCGAGACTTCTTAGCGCCATGTACTTCTATGACGATATTCTGTTTAGTGCCGTCACATAACATGCACTGTTGGCATGTTAAGCCTTTGGTATCTGCGAGGCATTGTATTTCATCTTCTTGTATATCTGAGATATCATCAGTAACACGGAAGTAATGACCATTAGGATACATTTCTTTGAACTGTTTAGCTTCCTCTAGTGAATCTACGGACCCTTGGCAATACTGCATAGCATGTTTGAGTCTCTTATTCTTCCACTGGTGAGAGTAACCTGTTGTACCACGGGCTACTGATTTGACAGCTCGTAGGTGGTCTTCTGGGAGCATTGCGGGGTCTCCATAAGCACCTAGCCTTAGTTCCTTAAGCATAAGCTTTAGGAGAGCCTTAGGGTTCGATTTAGGGTACAATCCACGCTTGTATGAACGCCATACAGATAGAGGGCCCTGGAATGGTAGAACATAACAGGCACCTCCTAGATTGTGTCGATGCTGGCAACCACCACAGACAGATTGGTCCTTCCCGGACTTGACTGCTTCATGGGGTGCTACGTCTTTAGGAAGTATCCATAGTTGTGCCATGTTCCCTGTCTTCTCATTGGTTGAGCTGAAGGTCACGATGGCTACTATGGGTTTCTTATCGAACATTGAGGGGCCTTCATATAGAATAAAACCTTTCATAACTAATCCTCTAATTCTTCTTTAAACTCATCAATGATGATACGCTTTACATCCATAGCATACTTGGCATATTTGATGGAGTCTTTACATAAGCGCACTACATCTTCATGGTCACCATTCTCCCTCGCTATTTCCGCCATGTCGTGGAAGGACTCTGACAGTGATTGATAATGGAAGTACAAGTTAATTGTTTTTACAATATCAATTAATTCTGCGTGTTTGTGTGATTCTCTCATTCTAACCACTCCTTAATGACTTGGTAAGTGTTATCATCAACCTCACCACCATCGGGAGTAGTGAAGCGTTCACAGATATAGTATGCTGCATCATTAGCAACCTCATTGACAGCGTATATTAGGTCTATATTACCATAATACCCTTGTTCTTCGAGGTATGAGACACATTTGTATATTAACTTAAGTTCCTGACTCATTACATTTCCTTACATGATGTTATCTTTGTATGCATACCTTTGAACTTTCCACGAGTTATTAAGTCGTTCTCATTATCCATACGTCTAACTGTACGTAATGCTTCAGCGTGTTCACTATTATGTACGCTAACGGTATACTCTGTGATAACTTGGAAGGACACTTCATATAATCTTTCCTGTCTATCAGGCATGATTACGGACTTAGGTATTTCCATGAAACCTGCTTCGCTTTCTGTATCTGTTACCCAATTGGTACCGTCCATTGAAGCGATACAGTTGTAGATTGTTATACGAACATTAGTATCAGATGGGTTTTCATGATAGACGTTGATGTCATATACTTTAGTCTCATTAGTGGTCATACTTGTCCACCAATCTTCATCACCATTGTATGTACCGTCATTTAATATTGCTTCAAGAGCCAATCGTTCTAGGTTAGGTATTTTAATCATAGTAATATTTCCTTAAGTTCTTCTACAACTTCATCACCATGTTGCTCAGCTAACCAATTAACAGTGTCTGGTGGAAACTCTGCATAGCCTTGGTCATAGTAAACCTCAATGAGGTCATAACTTATAATCGCACCCTCGAAGTTATCACGTGGGTCTGTTGCATTATTACTAGGAAGGTAAGCAACTTCTACCTCAAAGGTTAAGTCACGTAGCTCAACATGCACAGTTTCTTCAATTATGTTACTCATAGTACCCTCCTGGGTTTTTTTTGATTAGTTTAGTTTAGATAGTTCACGCAATCCTACACCATATGCCTCACGGACTTTTTTCATTTTCTTTTGGTACTTACGCTCACATGAACGACAGTAACGGTAGTGACCATCTACGGAGCTTTTATCAGTAGCGAACTGGTCTAAGGGTAACACACCGTTACAACCATTCTTACCTGTACATAGTTTATATAGCTTACTCATCTTATAATCCTTCGTTTTCTAGGTATTGGGTTTGACATAAGGTATTGAAGTCATGCTCTGGAGCTAGGACCTCAAGAGTTTTACGTGCTTTATCTGCTGATATGTCATTTTGAGAATACACGATATCTTTGTGGACTACCTGGGACTTCGAAGGTGTTCCCTTATGGTAGTGTATTGTATACTTAATCAGTTCCATAATACTTAGTGTACTCGATATCTTTAGCATGGCACTGGCAATCCTCTACTAGTTGAAAGAGGAATTGTGCAGCCATACGTGGTGTATACTCACCAGACTCTAGGTTGGTCAATATTTCTAGGGCAATCTCGATGTTGTCATCAAGAGTCTCAATGGTTAGTTCATCTATTCTACTATTCATATGCTTTGGAATCCTCCAGTTAGCTTGCCATGGCGGTCAAGTGTGGCCATACGACTATTCAGTACTAAGTTCTCAGACATCTTCTTGACGAAGTGAGTGAACCTGTAGGGGTTGTATGTGAGCTCTTCTAGGTATACTCTATCGGAGTATAAGTTAGGGTACACTCCATGAGATTGGAATGACCTACCTTTGAAGGAAGTGAAGCCTGAGACTGATACAATCTCACCCTCAACTACTGCATGGACGCTCTTACGCTGGTCTCTTAAGACTCTCTCACGACCTGCTTTACTTACTTTATATTTCACTTGGAACAACTGAACAGTATCAGCATGACCAACAACATGTTTGGTTTTAGCATCTCTGATAGACCAGCAGTTTTTGTGTAGGTTTTTGTATACCTGATAGCGTTTCATAATGTATCCTCTAGTTGAACTCTTCTTGAAGCACACTCTTGGAATGTACTTGAAGAAAAGCATGGTCCGGCAAGACCATACTGTTCCCGAGGGCGGCAACCCTCTACATCTTGTAATGCATATAACTTAAGAGAACGGCAATCCTCCTTATGTTATAGTTTATCGTTTAATGATTTTGTCAATAAGACCGAACTTCAATGCTTCATGTGATGTCATCCAACTATCACGGTCCATTACCTTTCGGAAGTCTGACAGTGTCTTACCTTTACTGTTGTGTTTGACATAGATTTTAGCCAGATCATCGTTAATACGACGAGCCTCTTTAACTGCAATTTCCATGTCTGAGCATTGACCACTAGTGCCTGCTGACACTTGGTGAACCATGTGACGTGCATTTGGTAACATGAATCGTTTACCTGCTGCACCAGCATTAGCTGTGAAGGAACCCATGGAGCATGCTTGGCCCATGATAACTGTAGACACATCTGGTTTGATGTACTGCATTGTATCATAGATAGCCATGCCTGAGCTAACAGAACCTCCAGGACTGTTGATATACATAGTGATATCTGCCTTTGAGTCTTCAGCCTCTAACAAGATAAGCTGAGCACAGATTGCAGAAGCCATGTCATCATTGAAGTCCGTGTTAAGGAAGATGATACGGTCCTTTAGTAACCGACTGTACACATCCCATGAGCGTTCTCTTGAACCTTCTTTCTCTACAATCATAGGTATCATAGGTTTTCTTCCTCACTCTTAATGAACTCTTTAATACTGACCATTGCATCTGCTACTTCGTGATAAGCTGTCATGTATTTACTCTCACCTGTCTTACAAGACATCATGGAACAGTAGTCAGCCAGTTTTGATAACTCTGTAATACTTGCTTGAGATTGTTTTCTTAGATCACTCATAGGAATCCTACCTTTTTCTTATTAACTAAGTCTTTACCGTTACGATCCTTTGCTTCTTCTGTGAGACGCTTGAGGATGAACTTGCGGTTGATTGTCTTATCTTCTTCGAACAAGAAGGAGTTCTTGACGATATTGAAGTCTGCAGGGGCGAATGTCTCGTTAGGTAGGTTCATAGGGGCTATGCGCTTACCGAAGAACAACTTAGAGAGTTCATTAGCTTGTTCTGAAGTGCAGTTCTTGAACTCTTGCTTGAGTAAGAACCGACGTTTGACTGCTGAGTCTAACTCATCACGATAGTTAGTGGTAGCTATGAAGATACCCTTGAACCTATCGAGGCATTGTAACAGTGTGTTGCACATCTTGATCTCATGACCTTTAGACTCATCGTTACGTGAACGGCTGAGTGAATCAATCTCATCAATGTGTAATATGTGACCATTCTCTTCTGCTTTATCAAATGCTTCAGCAATCAACTTTTCAGACTCACCAACATACTTGTTCTGTAGTTCACTCAATCTGTATGACTTAACAGTCTTACCGAGTTCCTTACCTATGTATGCAGCAGCTAGTGTCTTACCACTTCCAGGAACACCTTCGAATAAGATAGAGATACAATCAGGACGTTCTGTCTTTGACTCTGCAATCTTTAGCTTTTTAACGAGTACTTCTGGTGAGATAGAGGTATTACATAGCTCTGGTCGGTATGTATCAGGCACTTTGATCACTTCACCCTCATCCTCTGTGTTTTCTTCTTTCTTATCAGAGGTAGTAGGAGCAGGTATTTCTAAGAAACCGAACATGTTGATAGCATTTTCACCACCTTTGCCATTGATTGCATCTGTGAAGAAACTTGACAATGCTTCTTCTGTCTCTTGTACAACTTTACCTTTCTGGATAAGATCATCCATATCGCTGTCTGAGAGAGATACAGCTTCATTGGAATCCATAATGAATACCCAAGATATTGTATCACTGTCTCTATCAAGCATATAGAACAGTGGTTCACAAGTGTCTGCGAACATATATTTAGTGTTTTTATCAGCCATGATTACTCACCTTTGGTTTTTGTGTAAACTCGAGTAGCAATACCAGAATCTAGAAGTTCTTGAGGGGATGCAGTATAGAGTATCCCACTGTTTGTTTTCAAGTTATACACATTGTGCAACAAGAACTTAACAACTTGAAACTCTTTGTTAAGCTCAACAAGTGCCACTGAGTGTGCTATCTCGATTGCTGTTTGGTTTTGAGCACTTAACGCTATATGCTCCATTGTCCAACCTTGAGGATATTCCTCCATGTATGGCGGATGGTACATCATTCTTGCAGATGACTCAACTATACGCACTACACCACCTAGGAACATAGAAGTACAAGCTGATGCACATATGGCATTCTCTTGGACTACAGTAGTCAGTAGTGACTTTCTTAGTAGGATACCTATGTTACGTCCCTCTTGAGCTGACCCACCTCTTGAGTTAAGAGATATGTATAGGAGTTTAGGATTCTTATTAATCAGATCTTTTAGCCTATGGTAGTCACCCCATTGAACAGCACCGTCATAGTACAGGGTTGTGCCTTTATCAGATATACGCATGGTAGCTGCATCGGCATTATTTACATATGTTATGAATGACATCAGCAATATTATAGTTATTGTAGCTTGTGTCAACACTTTAGCTTTTTTATCTAGAGACATAATGAGTGCTCCTCATAGTGTTTAGTGAAGGTATTTATCTTGCAGAACATACGGTTTTTAGATGCCTTAGCTGAACCTGCATCTGAACGTATATCCTCTGGGACTAGGAGGGGCCACATGCGATCATTCTCGCTTTTGTATCGGACATGGCTAGTCTGTTTAGGAAGGGCTAACAACTCATTGACAGTTGCCATCTTAACTTTATTCTGATTTTGATTGAACATAGAATTTGTGCTCCTGTTTGAGTTTCTTTTGATAAGTATAAATCACTAATACTCTAGCCCAACGATGGCCTTTCATAGAGTAGTTTGTGACAATACGGTAGATGTGGTGCTTTATAAGTGCTAACTTTGTTTTGATGTAATCCATGGGGGCCCTTGTCGGTATCCTCTAAAAGGGGTTACAAGGGGAATCCCCTTGAGTTAACACAAGGTCCGTAGGGGCCTTGGGTTGACATATCAAAAAAAACCAATGAGCCCTAACAGGACTCACTGATTGCTTCTTGTAAGAGTTTAAGATGACTGAATGCTATTTCTAGCTCATCTACTGCTAAACCCTCATTACCATTCTGTATTAACTCTTGTGCTAAGAGAACCCCATCAAGGGCCTCTCTGAGCAACGTATGGACATCTTCAGTTCTATACCAAGGGTTCATTAGAACGCTGCTCCAGCGTCCTCTACAGTGCTATCTCCAGGTGCTGAAGGTAAGTCGAACCCATCAGTGATAGAGCCCATACCTGAGTACTCCACAAGGTCTGTGATTTGGATTGCTGTTAATGAACCAGCGATACCAGAACGACCACCAGCACTGTAAGGGTATTGGAACACCTTAACATTGCCTCTAGAACCGTTACCAATCTTAGTAAGGGCTTCACCCTCGATTGGCTGCAAGTTCTTATCGAAGACTTTAGGAGCACCGTTATCTGAACCGTCTGCACGTTGTGCTTTACGTTTCAATGACACAATGAACTTACCGTCTTTCTCTTTAACATTGAAGAAGTTAGCTTTCAATGTCTCCGCTAACTGACGATCAGTAGTAGCGATTTGTACTTCATATTGCTCAACACCGAAGGGGCTGACTGGCTTAGCAACTTTAGCGTAGTTTAATTCAACATCTTTGATTACATAGTTGCGTGGTTCATTGATTTGAGTAGTCATAATATATTTCCTATTTGGATTAGATTTGTTTGGCATTGTGCCATTTAAGACCTCGAGCCTGCGAGAGGTCATGTACTTAAGGTGTTACTTTAGGGTTCTTAAGGGAGAAGTAAGAGTCTGCTACGACTCCCTCAAGGTTGTATGCTTCGATTTCATGTGGTTGTTGTGAGTAGGGTAGGCTGTGGTCGAACTTATCACCTCTAGCGTACTGTACTGCATGTATTAACTCATGAGAAAGCATGGTTATAAGAGCCCTCTCGTCTTGCTCAAGAGAGGGATGGTACGTGATTGAGAACCAACGCACACCGAATGAATCACCTAAGTATTCACAGTATGCTTGATTCTCAACCTTTATGGACCTATCTGCTTTTGCATCAACAAGCATTGGTTTTCTACCTGCATACTTCATGCATTTTGACACAATTGGCAATAAATCACCTATTATATCGTCAATATTTACCATGTTGTTGTACCTGATGAGCAGATTAGCATGTTGAAGACACACAAGCTGACTGCTACTAATCTTATTGTGAATCTGTCCACTCTGTCCTTGGTAAGGAATAGAAGTGGGATTGTTACTAGGTTTATAATTAATAATACAGTTAGCATAAGTGTGCCCTCTTGGATTAGTTAAAAATAAAGCCCTCCGTGAGGAGAGCTAAGTTATTGATTAATCTTCCATTTCTGGATCGATTGTGTATTCTTCTTCTTCGAAGTAGCCTAGGTCGAAGAGTTCTTGAAGAGTTATTTCATCCTTGTTTAACTCTTGACCATGGATTGTAGTGATTTCTTGATAGTCTTGATTATACATAATATGTATCCTTTTGGTAATGAATGGTGTTTCTCACGGGATAACTCGAGCCTGCGAGAGTTTATTATGACAGGGTGTGATTAGCTATTAACACTAAGACAAGAGGTATTGACATTATTGACATTGACCATAAGACTGTCTTAACTGCGTTTATTCTTCTATCCCTTATCTTTTTAGCGTGTTGCTCATAACTATACATAATTAGTCCTTTAAGTTGTCTTTGATGTTGAAGATAGCTAGTGCAAATGCAGCCCCTAGTGCGGCAGCTATTGTTAGTGAGATAAGCACTAATAGTATTGACATGATAGATCCTCTTTGATTTCTTTATATATTTCAATCAGTTGCGTCATTGTTAAAGTGTCATTGTTCTTAGCTCTACTGTCTAATCCATAAGCGTAAGAATTGTTACGATGTTCTAAGACATCAGCTTCTGATTGGCCATAGTAGAATGTGACAAGACGTGTCTCATCACTGTGTTCATCTGCTTTTAGAATAGCCATGAATGTGAACTGACCAGCTTGTACTTGGTAAAGGTTGACATTACGATTGCTTCTACGTACAACAGAAACAACATATCTACCAGCCTTTAACAGCACACCTTGTCTTAATGCTGCTTGTCTCAATGTATGACTTCCACTGATAACTACAGTGATAGTTTTACCTGAGAGATTCTTTAAAGTGTTTGAATCACGCATAACATATCCTCTTGGATGTTAACTTATTATTTCCTCAATGATCAGTCCTACTACTGTGACTGATAATATGAAGACAATACCTATGATTGAAGCTGTTGCAATTGTCATTTTATTCTCCTTGTAAGGGAGCCACATGGACTCCCTAAGTGTTTCTACTATTCAACGATACCAGTATATGTATCGCAAATGTCCTAGTGAGCCCCGCCAGAGCCCCTCAGCTTATCTACCCACAAGTACGCAACGCTTGCAGCCGTG
>Ga0209771_1000252_pt1 | contig 35504 bp, 32 predicted proteins | sample SaaInl59LU_5_DNA_FD_184639 | JGI IMG/M metagenome (GOLD analysis project Ga0209771, IMG submission 184639) | Marine microbial communities from expanding oxygen minimum zones in the Saanich Inlet - ESP_59LU_5_DNA (SPAdes) (version 2) | ecosystem: Environmental > Aquatic > Marine > Intertidal zone... | reverse complement strand
AATGACGAAGATTGATACTAAAATAAGTATTGTTTTTTCGACTAGAGATATTGATTCAGAATTCATAGATCATTTAAAAAAAACATGTAGACACAAAGGTGTTGAGGTATTACCGTATTTAAATAACGGTCAGTATTCTCTTACCGAGTTATATAATAAAGGTTTAAAAGAAGCCTCTAGCGACACGATAGTTTTTTGTCACGATGACATTATATTTGAAACAAAGAACTGGGGTGATAAGGTTTTAAAACATTTCGAAAAAAACCCTGACTACTCTATACTGGGTGTTGCAGGAACGGATCACATGATCAGTGGTATGTGGTGGGAAATAAGAAAAGCTATGTACGGTACCGTTAAACACACAGACGGTAATAAAACATGGGAAAACAAATACTCTAAAAGTTACGGTAATCAATTAAAAGAGATGTTAGTTTTAGATGGGTTATTCTTAGCTGTAGATAGAAAAAGATTGGCTAATGGTTTTGACGAATCATTTAAAGGTTTTCATTTTTACGACATATCTTTCTGTTTCGAGAACCATATAAACGGTAATAAGTTAGGTTTAATATCTAACATAAAACTGATACACAAGTCAGTAGGTGGTACCAATGAACAATGGTTAGAAAATAAAAAATTATTCGAATCAAAGTATTCAAAAGATTTACCTAAAAATATAAATGAAGATACGCAACATATTATATTCGATAAATCTCTACCTAAAGTAGATCTACATGTATTGTGCTGGAATGAGGAGAAAATAATACCTCACTTCCTAAGGCATTACGAGAATATAGTAAGTAACATAATTGTTTACGACAATAAATCTGATGACGGTAGCTTAAAGATATTAAATAAACACCCCAAAGTAACAGTAGTTAGTTACGATACTGGTGGTCAAATAAGAGATGATGCTTATTTACAGATAAAAAATAACGCATGGAAGAACTCAAGAAAAAGTGCTGATATAGTTATGGTTTGTGACATGGACGAATTTATTTACACTAAAAATTTAAAAGAGTTTATAACAGAGTTCAATGAAAGTGATTCGACGATATTAAAGCCGATTGGTTACGATATGATGATTAATGATTTCGATATAACCAACAGCGATGACTTAATAAATGATGTTAAAAACGGCAATAGACACGATCATTTCGATAAATTATGTATGTTCAAACCTAATCAAATAAAAGAGATTAACTATAATTTCGGTTGTCATGTTGCTAACCCAACGGGTAATATAAAATATTTTAACAAAGAAGTTAAACTACTCCATTATAAAAAAGTTGGTTTGAGTTACTATCTTAATAAAATGTTTCAGTATAAAAAAAGGGTCAGTAAATTCAATAAAGATAGAAGACTGGGTTACCAGTACAACTTCTCTAAAGAAAAACACATAACTGATTTCAATGAAGAGTTAATCACCATAAAAAAAGTTATATGAAAGAAGTATTATTAGTTGGTAACGGACCATCATGTTTAAATAATAAGTTTTCTGACCTAATAGATTCACATGATATGGTTGTTAGATTCAATGACTTTGAGATAGATGGTTACGAGGAATATGTTGGGACTAAAACCGATATATGGGTTAAAACTAAAAAATCTAATAAACATAATAACAAGATATTTAACAAAAAATATTATGTGTACCCAAGGACATTGAGACATAGTGAGGTGGATATAAAAAATATAACGAGTGATGGTTATGAAATAATACCGACTAGATTGCATGATGAAGTTGATAAATTGATAGGTACCCCTAACAAATGGTCAACCACTGGACTGGTTATGATATACCACTTCATAAAACAAAATTATAATGTTACAATACACGGTTTTGATTTCTTTGAAAACGGTGTACATTATTATCAAGATAATTCATCAATGATTGGTCACGACCCATCAAAAGAAAAAATTATAGTTAATAAATTAATTAAGGATAATTTAGTTAAACCCCTAAAAATATATGAAAAACGTTAAAATATTAATCCCAGCCAGAAGGAACTCTAAAGGCTTACCATTCAAAAATAGAAAATTATTTAATGAAACGATATCAAAGATACCAAAAGAGTATTTAGATAAAGTTATATTATCAACCGACGATGAATTTTTAATAGAAATAGGTAAAGAGATGGGTTTAAATGTATCTATTAGACCCGATGAGTTATCTGTGGACGAAACTAGCACAAAAGAGGTATTAGAATATCATATAAATAAAGGTGAAATTAATATCTGTGATACCATTATAATGCTTTATTTAACATACCCAGAAAGGTCATGGTTAGAAGTTGAAAAAGCCTATGAATTATTTAATATTAAAAAATTGAAAAGTTTGTTATGTAAAAAGAGTTTTACGGGAACTCACCCATATTTATTTATGATAGATTCAGGCGACGGTAAGGGTGAACAGTTAGTTAAACACAATCTGTACAGGAGACAAGATTACCCAAAAGTTTTTGAGATATCACACTATATAGGTATATTTAATGTTATCTATATTAATAAACTTAATAATAATTTATATAACGAAAATACTTATTTCTATGAAATAGGTGATGTAATAGACGTAGACACAAAAGAAGACTTAGATGGGTTATTTCGCAAAAAAAAGGAGATTAAATAAAATATTAACTTCCAATACTAAAACAGGGGTAAGTAAATATTCCGTCAAACTAAAAAATGAAAAGGTTGGTCCAGAAGATGATAGTATTCCGATATCTAAAAAAGTTAAGGTAATAAAACCCGATAAGGTTAAAGAAAATTTAATTAAAAAACACACTCCACCACCCAACGAATCAAAACCTTCAACAAGTAAACTAGATACTCTATTACCCAATAGATCACAACCTTCAGTAGGTGAGTTAGATACTAAAGAATACGAAGGTTACTGTCTTTTTCTTAGTTTAACGAGTGACTATATAATAGGATACAGAACATTCATACAAAGCTTCATAGAACACAATAAATGGTTCTCTGGTGATATATTAATAATGGCTTTAGATTTAAATGATAACCAAAAAGAATACGTTAAATCCTTCCATAAAAAAATAAAATTCATAGAACCTTTATACGAAAACTATAAAGACGTAAATACCAGTAAACTAGTCAACCCAGGTTTCGTTAATAATTATTATAAATTAGATATTTTCTCATACACTAAATATGAAAAAATAGTATCTATGGATTGTGATATGTTGATAACGGGTGATATATCAGAACTATTTTTTGAAAAATATAGTTTTGGTGCTTGTGAAGTGGCTTTTAGTAGATACTGGGACGTACCACCATTCAACGGAGGGTTGATAGTACTAGATTCTAAACGTAATTCTATAGAGAATTATTCATCTGTGTTAAATAAGATAGACAAGCCTTATAGATATGCAGAACAAGAACTATTGAACGAAATTTTCAAGAAAAGTTATACTAAAATTAACAAGACTTACAACGTAAAACCGAAAAGAGGTTATTATAATTATGGTGATGATATTAAGTCCACGAACCCTGAAAACTTAATCGAAGTAGATGGTGACGTCAAATCTACAGAAAAAACAAAATATCTTACTACTCACAGAGATCATCCTGTAAGAAAATCAAAAAATATTAATATATTAAGTGGTTTAAATAGGACTAAAAATGGTATCCCCATACGCGACAGAGATTATAAGAAAATAAGACCAACTAATTACGACCCAAGAAAAATTTATGGTGGTAGAAAGATATGTTTACTAGGATCAGGTCGTAGTGTGGAGGATTACGACATAGATTACGATTATTATGATATAATAATAGGTTTAAACCAAGTGTATAAAACTAAATATATAAATATAATTGATATTATGTATCACGGAATTAGTGTTGATGATGTGGACTTCCTTAACGAGGTTAATAATATAAGAGAAAAAGTTGAGTTAGTCTTATTACCAAAACCATTAAATAAACAAATAAAAAAGCTTAAAGCTTTACTTAGTGAATATAATTATTATTATAATATAGATATTCATGAAGAAGCTTACGTTAATGTTAAAAGCAACCCGTTAATGGGTTTAATGGTATTAACAGAACTATCTAACTCTGGTACTCATAGTATAGATATTTACGGTTTTGATTTCTACGAAACACCCTACATAGAAGGTGCCGTAGAATTAAGGAACCACCCTAAATACCATGTTACTAACCATGATATAAAAGCTAATAAAGAGTATTTTTTGGATATTTTAAGTAACAAAGATAATATTACTTGGTTTAACTAGGAAACAGATTAATAATTCGAAGTAATAAATAAATAAATAAATAAATAAAATGAAAAAAATGAGTAAAACAAAAATTATTGGGGAAATAGGTATAAATCACAATGGTGATATAGATATCGCAAAACATTTAATTTTGGTAGCAAAAGGTGCTGGATGTGATTACGTCAAGTTTCAAAAAAGAAACCCAGATATCTGCGTACCAGAAGAGCAAAAAAGTAAAATCAGACAAACACCTTGGGGCGAAATAACTTATTTGGAGTATAAATGGAAAACTGAGTTTGGGGAAGCGGAGTATGACGAGATTGATAGATTCTGTAAAGAAGTTGGTATTAATTGGTTTGCGTCTGTTTGGGATAAAACGTCAGTCGATTTCATGACTAAATATAAAACAGATCTAGGTATAACAATGAAGATACCTTCAGCTTTAATAACAGATACTGAGTTATGTGAGTACGCTAAAGATAAATCCGATTATCTTATGATTTCAACAGGTATGAGTACCGAGGAAGAGATAAGATTATCGATAGACTCATGTGACCCACAAGTCGTGATGCACACTAACTCAACTTACCCATGCCCAGTAAATGAATTAAATTTAAATTATATCACCTGGTTAAAAGAAAATTACCCAGGGAAAGAAATTGGATACAGTGGTCATGAATACGGTTTAGTCACCACCTTTGCGACTATACCAATGGGAGTTACTTGGATTGAAAGACATATAACTTTAGATAGAGATATGTGGGGTTCTGATCAATCAGCATCAATAGAACCATCTGGTTTATTTAAATTAGTAAAAGGTATTAGAGATATCGAAGAATCTTTAACTATCCCTAAGCAAGCTAGAAAATTATTTGGTGGTGAATTATCTAAAATGAAGTCTTTAAGAAAATAACTGATTAAGTTAAAAGTGATATTAAAAAAAATTAACTATTTATATTAATAAACACTAACAATGAAAGTAAAAATAACAGATTATGTTGATATACGTAGATATAGATAACACCATATTCAAGACCGAAAGTACTGATTACACTAAATCAGAACCTATAAAAGAAAGGATAAATAAAATAAATAAGTTATACGATGAAGGTAATACGATAATTTACTGGACAGCCAGAGGATCGGTAACGGGTATAGATCATTCAGAACTAACCACCAACCAATTCAAGGAATGGGGTGTTAAATACCATGATTTGAAATTCGGAAAACCACCTTACGACTTATTCATAGACGATAAAAATATTAACAGTGAAGTCTATTTTAAAAAAAAAACAATGAGTAATAAGTTAAAAAAGTTATACGACGAGTTATATACATCTGGTTACCATCGTAACCCTAAGACATGTCACACAACAAATCTTATAGAAAAGGGTTTGATTGAAATGGTGGGTAAGCCTTCAAAAGTGCTGGACGTAGGTTGTTCAAATGGTTCCGCTATAAGAAAAATGTTGGATCTAGGTCATGACGCATACGGCATAGATATATCAGAAGTAGCGGTTAAAAATTGTAAAGAACAAGGTTTAAAATGTGTGGTATCCCAGACACATGATATACATATTCATACTAAGTTTGATGTTATAACTTGCACTGATGTTTTAGAACATGTATTACCAGAAAATATAGATAAATCTTTTGAAGAGTTCTACAGGTTATTAAAAAAGGGTGGGTTATTATTGTTAAAGATAGCGTTAATATCTGAAATAAATAGAACTTGGGACCATATAGCGAATAAACACGGTTTCGAAGATCTACACATAACTGTTGAAAATAAAGAATATTGGTTAAAATTATTCAAGAAATATAACTTAACTTTACATGAAACAACCATTGACACCGAATCAACATTAGAAGTGATATTAATTAAATAAAATATATGGCTAGAAGAGCTAGGAAAAAACTAACATTTGAAGAAGAACAAGAGATTTTAGAATCAATGAGCGGCAACCACCACTCTGGCAACATACTAGAATCTATAAAAATAAATATAAAATGTAAAACTAGTAACCAAAAGAACTTAGTAAAAACCATAAAAGATAAAGAGATGGTTATATGTTCAGGTTTACCAGGCACAGGAAAAACCTTTCTATCTTGCGCTGTAGCTTTAGATTTGTTAAAGAAAGAACCTAAATACCGAAAGATTGTTATTGTAAAATCAGTTACAACCCTTAAAGATGAAGAGATAGGTTTTTTAAAAGGTAGTATGAAGGAAAAAATGGAACCATTTATGTACTCTTTTATGCATAACTTTGAAAAAATAGCGGGTAGATACAATACGCAATGCCTTAGAGAGGCGGGTATGATAGAAGAAATGCCTATAGCTTATATGAGGGGTATTAACATAGATAATTCTATAGTCATAATAGATGAAGCTCAAAACATATCCATAGACAATATAAGAACGATTATGACCAGACTAGGTGAGAACTCTAAAATGATATTTCTTGGTGATGAAAATCAAGTAGATATGAAGAGGAGAAGTCAAAGTTCTCTGGAATTCATAATAGATAAATTTAGTAATTTTGATGAGGTGGGGACTATTAGGTTAGATGAGACGGATGTCGTTAGAAACCCCCTAATTAAAAAAATAGAACAAATTTTCAGAGAAAATTAAATGTAACCTTTATTTTATACCAATTACCATTACTTTTAATAAAAAACTATATGGTAATTGGTATAACTATAAATAATATTCTACGTGACCACGTATCCAAATTAAAGGATTTATATGAGTTCGAATTCGAGAAAGAAATCGAAGGTCCTATTAATCCGTTTGAATTACAAAAACACTTTCCAGATGTTATTAATGAAAACGATTCCCCAGAATTTAAGGATGATGGTAAAGATGTAGAATTTCAAGAAAACGCAAAAGACGACTCATTTAATTTAGATAAATTTATGTATGAGGACGCCTCCTTTGAAATATTCGGTAGAACAGATGAACCAGAATATGGTATCATAAAGAGTATCTCCGATTTCTCAAACAAAAATAGAATAAAGATAGTTCTACTGAACAATGAAAGTCAGAGATCAAAAGCTGCAACTTTATTCTTCTTAAGTAAGAATTATTATAACTTAGAAAAAATAGTCTTCCCTAAAAAATGGAAAGACTTCTGGTCACACTGTGATGTTATGGTTACAGACAACCCAAAGTTACTTAAATCAAAACCAAAAGATAAAATATCTATTAAGTATAAAAACGATTTTAATGTTGACATTAAGTCTGATTATAGTATAATTAACACAAAGGAATTATTTAAACTCCTAAGAAAATTAAAAAAAGAAAGTAATGGAAAAAAATAACGAAATAGTTAAAAATCTAGATTCTGCTATCGCAAAGATTCAGAACAAAGAACATAAAATAATTTTTATGGTACCCGATACTAAGGGTAATGGTAAGTCTAGTGTAATACACTTATATGACCAAGCATTATCACTTAAAAAACAAGGGTATAATGTGGCTATGTTACATGAGAAAAATGACTTCATTAAAGTTGGTAGTTGGTTATCAGAAGAATGTGATGAAATCGAACACATGTCCATAGAAGATAACGATCTAGTAGTAGGTCCTTCAGATTTTATGGTTGTACCAGAAGTTTACGGTAGTGTATTCGAGCAAATCGCTAAAATGCCTATGGAGAAGGTTATATACATACAGTCTTACGATTATATGTTAGAAGCGTTTTCCCCTGGTAAATCTTGGTTAGATACAGGGGTTGAAGAATGTATCACAACTTCGAACACCCTTAAATCAATGGTTGAAAGTACTGTACCAGTAAAAGATGTACAATTCATAGAACCAAAAATAGGTGGTAATTTCACCCCAAGTGAGAAACCACAAAAACCAATCATAGCAATACACTGTAGAGAAGCTAGAAAAGCAGCTAAAGTGATAAAATCTTTTTACATGAAATACCCTATCTATAGGTTCGTTTCTTTTAAAGATATGCACACTATGAATCACGGTGATTTCTCTTCAAACTTAAAGGAATGTGCTGTATCATTATGGATTGACGACGATTCTTCTTTCGGTAGATTCCCAGTTGAGTCTATAAAGTGTAACGTACCAGTTATAGGTAAAGTACCTAACATTATCCCAGAATGGATGACCGATGACAACGGTGTATGGGTTTATGATGAAAATCAGATACCAGAAATATTATCTAGCTTCATTAAAAACTGGTTAGATGATACGTTACCAGAAAACTTAACTAACGTACTAGACAGTGTGAATGATAAGTACACTGAAGATAATTTTGATAAAAACACATTAGAAGTTTTCGAACACCTATTCAATAAAAAGGTTAGTAAACTAGAAAAAATAAAAGAAAATTTTAAAGAAACATTACAAGAAGATGAGCAAAAGTAATTTAACAGTTATAGTACCAGTACACTCAGTAGGGGATTCAGGTAAACATAAATTCGATGATATGTTCGATATAGCATTATCATCAATCAGTATAAACGAAGTTAAACCAGAAAAGGTATTGATAGTAACATGCGACTGCAAAGATGTTAATGACAAAATGGCTTCAACGGATTTCAGTAAGTATGAAGGTTTAGACATCGAAGTTATCGTAAATGATGGAGAAAGTGACTATCAGAGCCAGGTAAACTTCGCTGCTAAAAAAGTGGGTACAGAATACATGAGTGTTTTAGAGTTCGATGACGAGTTATCTAAAACCTGGTTTAAAAACGTGAACAAACACATGGATGCGTATCCTGAAGTAGAATTATTCCTACCAATAGTAAATGATGTTGATCAAGAAGGTAACTTCGTAGGTCTATCAAATGAAGCTGTATGGGCTTACAACTTCACGGAGGAAGTAGGTACAGTAGATCTAGAGACCTTATTAGAGTACCCTAACATTAGTCTTTGTGGTATGGTGATAAAAACGGATGTTTATAACAATATAGGTGGTTTAAAGCAGATTAAATTAACATTCAATTACGAATTTTTACTAAGGTTCCATAAAAATGGACACAAATCTATGGTAATCCCTAAAATAGCTTACAAACACATAAACATGAGGGATGAATCATTATTCTGGTTGTATAAAAATAGCGAAGCTTTAGAGTACAAGATAGAACCAGACGAGGCTATTTTCTGGATGGAAACGGCTAAAAAAGAATATTTATTTAATAACGATAGGGAAATAACTTATGAGGCTGTAGAAACAATTGATTAATGGGCAGGAAGAAAAAGAATAAAAACTACTATGGCCCCGAACAAGAAGAAGCAGTTGTTAGATTCTTAGAAGCTGAATCACAGTACGAGAGAGAGAAGATATATAGAGAGGAATTAAGGAAACCTATAGATAAGCTAATAGAGAATATAATACGCACATATAAACTATATAGAGCGTCATATGAATACGAAGACTTACATTCAGATACACTATCTTTCTTAATAACCAAATTTGATAAATTTAAACCAGAAAAGGGTAAAAAATCATACTCTTACTTCGGAACTATATGTAAAAATTATCTTTTCGGTGAAATGGTTAAAGAACACAAAAGAGGTAATAGTTTAGTTGACATAGATCAAAATGAATCCTCCGTATTAAAAAGGGATGGTTATACATACACCATAGATGAGGAAGATATAGACTTTACGGCATTCTTAGAGTCTTTAGCGATGAGTGTTAGAGAAGAGTTAAAAATAGACAATCTATCCGATAACGAATTTAAAGTTGGTTACGCATTAGCTAAAATATTAGAAGACTGGAGAGAATTATTCTCAGACACTAGTGATGGTAAGAATTCTACTAAGTTTAATAAAAACCTGATATTACTTTACATTAGAAATATGACTGGTCTTAATACTAAAGAAATAAGGAATAGTATGAAAAGATTTAAGTCATTATATAAAGTATTTAAGAATGATTATCTAGATGACTGATATTTATATTAAAACAATATCATTATGGCGTTAAATAAGAAAAAGAAAATAGAGGTTTCGGAAGACAGTATGAGAGAACTCATGCAAGAAACATACAATGAGATAGTTGACGAAAGAAGTAGAGCCTTATCTGCTTATAAAAAGTTCAGTAAAGATATCCAAGAAAACTCTGATATAGCTTTAGTTGGTAAAATAACTAATGATTTATTAAAAATAATAGACTCTTCAATAGAAAAAAAGATTAGATTAATTAAAATACAGGGTGATATCCTATATAAATCTGGTAAACAAGTTGAAAGTAGTGGTTCTAACATGACCATAACAGAAGAGGATAGAAAATGGGCAGAGGAGTATCTAAAAAACCAATCCGACAAAGGATCTGAAGGTAACGAAAAAAACTATGAATAATTATGGGTTCACAAAGCGAAATATTCTCAAGGTATAGATCATTAACGGTATCTAATACACAAAAAAGTTTTGTTACAGACGAACAGAAAAAAATCAATAAATTAGAGTTTATTGATTTTTTGGTTGAACTAGTTAGGTCAACCAGAGGTCAAAAAGAGTTCAAAAGTTTAATATTAAAAGGTAGTTTATCCGAATTAAAAAAGTTCGATTCTATCAACAAAGTGATTAAAGACTCTTTTATAGCTAAATTCGGGTGTGACGAAAATCTTGTGATACCAGAGAAATACACGACCCTTTCAGTTACTGGTATAGAAATATCTAAATCAGAGATAGATGGTTACGGTTTATTAAATATAGACCCAGATAGTCGTGTGGGTAGATTGATGTACGAGGGTAACGATATCACTAAGCACGTAAACTACTTCTTCTATAAATCACAAAACAGTACAAAATCAACACCGCTGACACTTAAAAAGGGTGATAAAGTATTATACACACTTTATGCTAAAGATAGCTCAACATACGTATTACAGTTTGGTGCATCCTATTCAAAAAAGATGTTTGGTGAATTCCTAGAGGATTACATGAGTGTTGTATCCCCAGTATTCAATTTCCCTAATTTCATGACTATATTAGCGGATATGTTAACTGGATCTGTATCTATAAAAGCTAACCTTAATAAAACTATAGTCCTAAAACAAAGTTTTTTAACTAAGGGTTTAAAGAAAATGTTTGGTTTCTGCAACGAAGAAGATGATTCTAATACACCAGATTCGAGTAATAAAGATTTTTTGAATGATCAATATGGTGTTAACCAATCCCAAAAAAACGGAGAGGGTAACGGCGTTATAGACTCTGACACAGATTACGATAACGTTTTTAACTTCAACAATAAGGAATTGGATGATATAGAAGAAGTTTCAGAATTAAGATCCAAAGGGTTCTTAAGATTTTCTTCATGTGGTAACTTAGATGTCGCCATCAACCCAGAGGATATATTAAGTTCGTTAGAAGAACTTTTCTTAAATAGTCAGAGTAATAATTTAATATTCCCAGGTGATAACCCTAACAAAATAAACACACCTGAAGATAACGAGATAATAGATAACTCAAAATTGGTACCCAACCTAGATCAAGCAGCCAGTTTATTAGACAAGGGCTTGAATAACGGGATAAACGATGTCGTTAACGAAGGTGAGGTATCTGCGGTCATAAATTTACCCAACATAAACGCTGAGGTTCAATTAGGTATATTAAAAGCTATACCATACTCAATGATGCAGATGGTTGTAACACCTAAAATAATGGTGATACCTAAACTATTTTTAGTCCTAAAAGGTGATGATAATAAAAAGACGGCTGAGAGTACTATAGATTTTATTAAACCAGTTATACAAAAAATAGGTAATGCGGTAACAGATTTACTAGTACAAAATATATTTAACCTAATAAAAAAGGATTTGATAGGTCTAGCTAAAAAATTGAGTGCAGACTTCTTAAAACAAAGAGGTTTAGACTATGCCGCATCATTAGGTAGTTTGCTCGCTCTACTAAAAGCTTTAAAAGGTTTTAAAATAAAAGGTTGTGAATCTATTATAGAGCAGATATTAAGATTGTTAAAACTTTTAAACGTTATACCTATGCCACCAATACCACCACCATTAGTTTTACTAGGTGGAGGTCTTAAGCCTGGGTTAAATTCCGTATCCATGATCAATGACTTAAAAGCTAGTTTAATTGATAAAGGTATAGAAACAGCGGCCACATTCCCAGATGGTACACCAAACCATTTAATGATAGCCCTAGAGGAGACCATGAAATTAATGGTTAGTAATATAAAAACAAACGCAAAAGTGGAAGTAACTACAGTAGGTGCTGGTTTCACTACAGGTTTTGGACAAATACAGTAAAAATGAATAACCCTAAGTTAAAAGAAATATTTGATAATGTTGATAAAAGATCTAATAAGGATTTAGCTACGACATTAATTGCGTTAAGTAACGACTTTAATGATGTTAAAGATACTTTATTAAGGTTAACTACAACTTTAGAAGAATTAGAAGTTACTCACAATAAAGTTTATCTTGAGCTAAAGGACAGATTAAAATTTAAGGAATAATGGATATTGGTTATAAATTAGGTATATGTATAGATAATGCGGATCCTAAAAATCACGGTAGGATTCGGGTTGTTGATTACAACGCTTTTAAAAACGAACTATCAGTTAATCGGATAAAGGATAAAGTGGCTGAAAGTAGTGACGGAGGGTTAAAATATACCCTATGGTCAGACGGGGCCGACGAATCTGAATTAATAGATGAGTACGTATCAGAACCATTCTTACCTAGACATATAAATATGGTACCATCTGAAGGGCAACTAGTTAGATTAATAGTTGAACCTAATGGTAAAAAACTATACGTAGGACCTATATCTGACTCACCGACGAATTTAACCAGTAATTACAGGAATGAGTTAACCAAGAACAGAACCAGTACACCAAATGACATATCTAACAAAACTTACGATACAGTAATATCTGGAATTAATAATGAACAGATAAACTTAGGTAGTAATAGGGTTTTAGTTAGATTAGACCATATAGATGGTAATAAGAGAAAAACCAAGTACCCTATATTTCAATTATCTAAATTCAGAAGAACTTTAGATTATAAAGAGACCACAAAAACCGTAAATAAAGTCAAGGAAGTTTTCATAGATTACATTATTGAGTTAGATTTTAATTATTCTAAGAAAGAAGCTTTAAATAGTAAAAACATACAATGTAATATATCAATATACGATACACTGGAAACAATTACTGATGAGGATAATAAAAAGGGTTTAATTAAATCTAATTATAATAAATACAATAATTACACAGCTGGTTCTATAAGAAACCAGTACACCGTAAGACACGTATTAGATTTTAATGATGTAGAGTCCATGAGTAAAGCTATCGAAGAAATATTGTCGGCTTATAATAGTAAAAAGATAAAGTTCTTTAACCCAGAATCACCAGAAACCAATCAATTAAATGAGGTTAACGGTAATATAAGATTAATCAATAGAATAAGCTCAAAACCAAATAAAGGTGGTGGTGTTAATGACGTACTTGATACAGTTCTAAATTTAAATAACGCTGTGATAAGGGTGTTACCATCAGATTTAGATAGATACCTTAAACCTTCCCAGCAATTACAAGACGAATTATTTGTACCCAAAACACAACCAGGCGATACACTATCATTAGATTATATTAGATTTAATGAATTTAACCAGTTCATAGGTAAAATAAGGGGTTACAAAGAAAGTAGGTTCACTGGAGCACAAAATCTACAATCACCGATAACGGAAACGATAAAAACAGTTAATGAAGAGGTTTCTCAAAAAGATATAACCACAAGTGTGATGTATGCAGATAAATTCTTATTTCTTAGTAGTATAAATTCACCAGATTATAACGATACTGAAGGTATGAGTAATACAACGGTATCAAAATTCTTATCCAACATATCTAATGATGGCTCCAGAGATTACGAAACCTACGGATGGGTGAGAGGTGAGAAAATGTTAGAATTAATAAATAGGTTGGTAGATATAGTTCTAAGGCACGGACATTCTATAGGTCAAGTCGAAAATTCTATAAATGAGGATACCAAGAAATTATTGTCAGGTTTAACCAGTGAATTAAACAAAGAAATAGAGGGTAATAAATTAAATGTTGAGACTAGCATAATTAATCATAACTTACGTATAAACTAAAATATTTATAACCATGGGTATATACAGAACATATTTTGATAAAAACAACACGATTGTTAAAAATAGTGAGATAAACACTGGTAGGAACCAAGTGTCTGAACTATATTTTGGGGGTGAAACTAGTAGATTCCTATTCTACTGTTCCTTTGATGAAATAAAATCAATGGTTGAATCAAAAACCATAAACACGGATTCTGATGTGACTCACACCTTAAAAATAAAAAACACCTCAAGTTTCGATATAAAAGATTTTTTGAGTATAAATAATAATTTAATGTTAGGGGAAAGCTACAGACCAAATTCTGTAGACATAGAATTACATGTAGTTCCAGAATATTGGGACGAAGGTACTGGTTATGATTTTATCCCATCATCTAATTCACAACCACAAGATAGAGATTACATATCCGAAGCATCTAATTGGTTTAATTCAACTAGAGTAAAAACCTTTAATAATGAAGGTGCAATACCTCTTAATAGCAAACCTATAGCTAGTATACACCTAGATAAGGGTAATGAAGATATAGTTATGGATATAACTAAATTTGTTAATGACTATATAAAAAATGATTATAATGGCGGAATAACCACGGGAATAACTACAGGAATAACCACGGGAATAACTACAGGGATAACCACGGGAATAACTACTGGAATAACTACAGGAATAACTACTGGGATAACTACAGGAATAACTACTGGGATAACTACAGGAATAACTACTGGTGTGACTACTGGTACTACCAGATATATGGGTTTTTGTTTAAAATATAGTGATACCATAGAAGACCTACCCATTGAAGTGGACGATAAAACTTATGCTATAGGCTTGTTCACCAGACACACCCAAACCTTCTTCGAACCGTTCATAGAAACTAAGTACGACGACTACATAGAAGACGATAGAAATAATTTTTATTTAGGTAAGAACAATAAGTTATTCTTTAATTCTATTATAGGGGGTAAATTTGTTAATCTAGATAAGATACCAAAATGTACAGTTAACGGTACGGAACTAGAAGTTAAACAAAAAACCAAAGGGGTTTACTATACTGAGTTATACGGTAATGAAAATTTATTGACTAGTTATACTGAATACAATGACATATGGAGTGATATATCGTACAAAGGTATGGCCAGGCCAGATGTCAAACTAAGGTTTGTACCCATAGATTCAGATAAATACTACAACTTTAATCTTGATGGATTAGACGATTCAAGGTACGGAATTTCTTTGAGTGGTATAAAAAGGGAAGAAAAATTAAGTCAAGGAGAATTAAGAAAAGTAAACGTTTTATTAAGAAAACCTTACACAGTTTCAGAATACGAACCGAGTAACAGTATTTATTATAGAATGTATACCAGACAAGGTCCAACAATTATACCTATTATAGAATGGGAAAAGGTTAACAGAAGCCTTAATAATAATTATTTTAATATAGACACCACCTGGCTAGTACCTCAAGACTACTTTATTGATATAAAGGTAGAGACTGGCGGTGAAGTTAATATATATGAAAATGAATTGGAGTTCCAATTAGTAAATAAACTTACTTAGAATGTATTTAATATATATAAACCCGCTAAATAAAGATTTTAAAGGACAAAACACCTATGAATTTATATTTAGTAAAAGGACGGACAATGTTGAGTATGGTGAGGATTGGGATACAGAACCAGCATCTAGCGGGTCACCAACACCACCAAATATAGAGCAGGTTGATGAGGTTGGTATCTTAAAATCTTTAGACATAGAATTAACCCTTAACATAGATTCAGACAACTTCTCAATGTTTGATTGCGTTGAAGGTATAATCGCATTAGCCTGGGAAACAGAATCACCAGAAGTTGAAGAAAGATTAGTCTTTAGATACGGTGAAGATGCTGATAGTGTTAAAAGTAAGATATATAGTAGAGATAAAGAATTAAAAATAATAGATAAAGAACAAATACATAAAATATAATGGAAGACGAGACTATAGAAAAAATTGTTAACAATCCAGAAGGTGCTATAGATGCACTTAAATCGGCCGAAGATGCCATAAAATCGCTATCTGACGCCAATGCTGACACTCAGAACGAATCGGAAGATATATCCGAATCTAATTACGATGAAGAATTCGACGAAGTGATAGATAATCTATTAGAAAGGTTAACTGGTTATAGATATTATGATATACCTTCAAATGAGAAGAAACGTATCGAAATGGGTGTACCAGAGAGATATCACGTAATAGATTTAGAAGGTGATAAGATTGCTGAAAATATAACAGAAGATGAGGTTGTGGAATATGTTAAAAACCTAATAAAGCATGATGGTGAAGAATCTAGCGAACATAAGGAAATAAATAATATAGAAGATGCTAAATCAGAGATAGAGTTACATAAGCTAGGTAAGGTGATAAATGTTAAGGATACAAAACAATTAGATCTTTTCCCTAAAAAGGGTACTAATAAACTAGAACCTGATTATAGTAAGGTTATAAGTAAAATGAGTCCAGATGAAACAAAAAGTATTGTAAACAGATTGGGTACAAAAGGTTGGATGTTAGAAAAATCTATATCTTTAATAAAAGATGGTGACCAAAAAACTGCTTACAAAGAAATAAGAAGGATGTTAGATGGTACCAAAGTGAATGAAAATTTGGTTAAACCAAATAATATTACTAATATTGTCGAGTCTAAGCAAAATGTTGTGACAAAAGGTGACATAATAGAGTTTATTAAAAGTAAAAAATGATTAAAATGTGTGAAATAAAATCAATTGTAAGTGGGGATGAGAAGTCGCCTGTTATAACCCCCGTTATAACACCAGTAACCACTCCAACAAAAAACCCATCCAAAATTGATATACCAAAACCTAAAGAAAAAGGTAAACCAAAAGCCTAAAACTTGGTTATATACAATAATTTAACTAAATTTGTCTTATTAATATTAATAAGACATTTTTTTTTATGAGAGAATCGGGTATAAATAACAAACTAACAGAATTAGGTTACCCAAACCTAATAAATTCAGATATACTTAATGAGTTATCAGAAAACACTCATCCGTTATCTAATATGCCTTATTATAACAAGGGTTCGGAACCAGATCTATTAAGACCTGAAGAGATAGCTATAGATAGGTACACAGAACTCATGGACTCTTATTGTAGTACCTACGACGTGGATAAGGATAAAGTAAGACCATATGATGTTATGGTTAACGCAACCATGTCTAACATGATAGCTATGGGTAAAGAAAAAGATAAAAGGGTTGAGTTATGTATATTAGCCGAAAAAATAATAAGGGAAGAGTGGTGTTTAGGTGCTGATGAGGTTGTTTTTGATTTAGAGTTACTTGATCACGGTAATATAGAATTACCAGAAGAGATAAATATCGAATCACCTTTAAGTGAAGAGGATAAATTAGACGTTGAAACCGATATGTCTGAAGAGATAATAAAAAGAAAAACCATTAACGGGTTGAGTCAAGGAGCTTCACTTAAAGGTCACTATATATTCCACTTGTATCAAGATGATATACACAAGATAGTTCCAGAGGTTTCTAATTATTATCAAAAAGCTTTAATAGCCAACGACTTAATTTATTACCTAAGTTCTGACAAAGAGTTTAAAGATAATGTTGAAAGTGATAATAGTAACAATGCTGGATATGTTGACCTTGACTTTAGTGGTGATATACCTAAAATTATAGTGAAAGCGATTAACTTACCTATATTGATTCATGAGATGATAAAAGGTATTATGTCTCTTTTTTCTGTAGTTGGTATACCAGAGGAAAATGGTAAAAAATTGATAGATTATACAGATACTATAATGAATGAGCTTTGGGATATAAGGTTATTCCCTGTAATGTGGTCTAATCTAAACTCTATGTTCGACGAAAGAGATTACGATATTAAGAAACTGGTTTTAATAGATTTATTTAAAAAAGAAGCTAATGAGTTTATATACTTCATGAAAATGCTCGATAATAACTCGGGCTTAGCCAAAAAAGAGATAGACTCTATTATTAAGAAAAAAAGAGGTGATATAATGGAATATGAGTTTAATGATTCTATTGATGATATAGATCTTAGCGATTTAGGGTTATAATAAACTATTTATATATAAATAAAAAGATTGAAAAATATAACAGATAAGAGAGAATTGTTACTTGAGTACACCAAATGCTCAAGCGATCCCGCTTACGTTATTGAGAGTTATTTTGAGACTTTTGATAAAACACGAGAGGGGTATGTCCCTTTTGAATTATTCGATGGTCAAAAAAAGTTAGTAGCTAACTACAAAGAACATAGGTTCAACTTAGTATTAAAATATAGACAAGCAGGTATATCAACCGTTACCGCAGCATATTCAGCTGTATTAACAGCTTTTGCTAGTCCAGATAGACCAGAAAAAGTATTGATTCTAGCCAACAAACAGGAGACTGCAATAGAATTCCAGAATAAGATAATTAATTTTGTGAAGCAGCTACCCAGCTGGGTGAACGTAGGTTTCGAAAAATCTTCACAAAAACACGTTAGACTTTCTAACGGTTCCGAAATAAAAGCGGTAGCAACATCCCAGGATGCACTACGTGGTTACACACCTACAGTGTTACTTATAGATGAAGCTGCTTTCGTTGAAGGTGGTCAAGAATTATGGACAGCCTGTTTAGCTTCGATAGGTACTGGTGGTAAAGCAGTTCTAATATCAACCCCAAACGGTCTAGATCCTATTTATTACGCTTCATACGAAGGTGCTATAAAAGGTGAGAATAGTTTCTGTATAACCCACTTGAAATGGTGGAAAGATCCTAGATTTAATAAGGATTTAAAATTAGTTGAAACTAAAGACATAGTAGACTGGTTTCAGAAACCCATTAAAGAAAAAGATAATAAAGTCATAGATTCCGCTAATAAGTTAACTTATAAAGAGGTTGATGAGCTAATAGATAAAGGTTATAAACCATACTCATCTTGGTACGAGAACATGTGTAGAGACATGAACTTTAACAAACGTATGATTAACCAGGAATTAGAATGTGCTTTTATAGGCTCTGGTGACAACGTTATAGAGGGTGATATTATACGCAAACAAGAGCTAGAAAATGTTAAAGAACCAGAGATTAAAGATAAAGCCTGGGATAGTAATATGTGGATATGGGAGTTACCCCAAAAAGGTCATAGGTATATATTAGCTTTAGATGTATCTAGAGGAGACTCCTCAGATGCCACTGGTATGGCTATAATTGATTATGATACATTCGAACAGGTAGCCGAGTACCACGGAAAAGTACCCCCAGACATAGCGGCTCAATTAGTAGACCAATACGGTAGAATGTACGATGCTTTATCCACGTTCGATATCACTGGAGGTATGGGTGTAGCCACAACACAAAAATTGAAAGAATTAAATTACCCTAAAAAATTATTACATTACGATAAAGAAGGTAATAACGGTGTACTTTATATGCCAGATGATAACGCTATACCAGGTATAAACTTCGCATCAAGAAACAGAAGAAGTCAGATAGTTGCTGCTTTAGAGGAAGCGGTATCAAGAGGTGGATTCAAGATAAGGAGTGAGAGATTGACAGCTGAATTAAAGAAATTTGTTTACAAAAACGGTAAACCTAACCATATGAAAGGTGCACATGATGATTTAATTATGGCTTTAGGTATGGCTTTATTTGTTGCGAATACGTCATTCAAAAGATTACAAGAATCTGAGAATATGACTAAGGCGATGTTAGATAGCTGGAAGGTTACGAGTAATAATACAAAATCTGAATCAAACTATTTATTAGAGAGTGTGACCAGTAAACCAGACCCCACTAAAAACGATAACCCTAAAAAGAATGATTTAAATCAGACTATTAAAAATACCGAAGAATTTGGTTGGTTATTTGGTGGTGGTTTGGGTAAACATAGATAAAAACAAATAAAAGAAATAAAACAAATAAAAATGGGAAACATAATAATTAAACAAGGTAGAAGCTCGGGACCAGGTTCCGTTTCTTTAATTAGAGGTGGTGTTAGTAAAAATAATGATAAAATCAGTGGTGCTGCTTTAGATAACACAAATAACGCGATAAAATGCTCTCCAGAGTCGGATGGTACCACGACGTTTGTGCAAGAAAAAGTTTGGTCTTCAGACATAGGGAACTATAAGTTCCCACCATTTGTTGACTGTGAATACGTAGATTAATAAAAAAAGAATATGGCAAAAAATTTAACAATCTTTCAGAGATTAAACAAGGTATTAGGTAACGAAGTTGATGGGCCCAAATATGTGATAGACCCGAATTCGTTCAATGGCTTAGAAGGGGATGCTCTAGATAAAAAGAAATTAGAGGCTCAGCAAACCATATACCTACAGAACCAATGGAAAAAGATAGATAACGAGCTTTACCAAAAAGCTGTTTATTACGAACCAACTAGGATCGCATCTTACTATGATTATGAAGCTATGGAGTATACTCCAGAAATTTCTGTGGCTCTAGATATATTTGCTGAAGAAGCTACGACACCAAATGAAAACGGTAGAGTGTTATCCATATATTCAGATAGCTCTAGGATTAAAAGTGAGTTAGAAAGATTATTCATGCATGTGTTGGATATAGATGCTAATTTAACACCATGGGCCAGAAACGTATGTAAATACGGAGATAACTTCGTATACAACAAAGTGGTTCCAGGTCAAGGTATTGTAGGTGTTACACAATTACCTAATATAGAAATGACTAGATCTGAACCAGGGTTTTCAAAAGTTAATAGCTTAGACGATCAACAGAAAGAAGTTAATACAGCTTTTTATTGGAAAGATAAAAATGTAGAGTTCAACTCCTTTGAAATATCTCACTTCAGATTATTAGGTGATGATAGAAGATTACCTTACGGTACATCTATGTTAGAGAAAGTTAGACGTATATGGAAACAATTACTATTATCTGAAGATGCTATGTTAGTTTATCGTGTAACTAGAGCACCAGAAAGACGTGTTTATAAAGTTTTTGTTGGTAACATGGATGATAAAGACGTTGATGCTTATGTAGATAAAATCGCTAACAACTTTAAAAGAACTACTATGGTTGATACCGATAATGGTAACCAAGATACTAGATATAATGCGTTAGCTGTAGATCAAGATTACTTTATACCAGTAAGAGATCCAGGTTTAGCTATGCCAATAGAAACACTACCTGGCGCACAAAACCTTTCAGAAATAGCTGATATAGAGTATATACAAAAGAAAATGTTAGCGGCATTAAGGGTACCAAAAGCCTTTATTGGTTTCGAAGAAACTTTAGGTGATGGTAAAAACCTAGCTATATTAGATGTACGTTTCGCTAGAGCTGTACATAGAGTACAGAAAGCTCTGATACAAGAGTTAAATAAAATGGCTATCATACACCTACACGCAAAAGGTTACGAAGATGATTTAGAAAACTTCACTTTAACACTAACCAGTCCATCGACACAAGCAGAAATGCTCAAGATACAAAACTGGAAAGAAAAGGTTATGTTATACAGAGATTCGGTTTCTGATGCTGGTAACGGTTTTAGTGCTATGTCTATGACTTATGCTAAGAAAGAAATATTAAACATGAGTGATGATGAGATAAAACTTGACATCCAAAGACAAGCCATAGAAAAAGCTGGTGGCGAAGAAATCAAATCATTAGGTGAAACCATAAAACAAACTGGTATATTTAGAGATATATATAAACTATACAAAATAGACCCAGATAGTATGATGGTGGATGGTGAAGAAGGTATGAACGCTGACGCTCAATCGGATGGTGGTGGAGGTCTGGATACTGATATGGGTGGATTAGATACCGATATGGGTGGATTAGACACTGATATGGGTGGTGATGATACTGATTTAGGTACAGACTTCACAACACCATTAGAAGTACCAGGTGAAGAACCTTTAGAAGAGAAAAGGAATACGAAATTAAGTGATAAAAATAAGTCGATTAATGAGTCTATTAAAAAAACTATAGACGAACTTGATAAGTTATTATAATAAGAGGGTATTTATATAAAAATTAAATAAAATGTTCGGAAAATTAAAAGAAAGCGTGTTATCTAATCTAGAGGACACTATGAATAATAAAGGTGAAAAAGACTTTAAATCCAAATTCTCTAAATACTTTAGAGTATTGAAAGAAAATAATGAACTTAGAGAATTCAACGAGACTTATAACTTACTAAACGAATTAAAGTTTGACGAAGAATTAATGGCTAAAGAATTTGTTGAAGAATCTATAACTAGGTTAAAAGAACTTGACCCATCATGTACTGAAGAGTTAAAAAATTTAACTGAAGAAACTGTATCTATAGAAGGTACCTTAAATCACAGTATAGATGAATTAGTTTTTAATAACGAGCTTAGTTTAATAGATAAAGTTACACATAAGACAAACCTAATTAAAAATATGATCAAAGTCGATCCTTCAGAAGAATCACTTAAAGAATCAATGGAGTCGATTAGTCTTAAACTTAGTGATAAAATATCTAAATTAAATGAGGACCAAGTCAAAGTTCTAAACCTATTTGCTGAAAAAGATGAGGATAAGATAAATAGCTATTACACCAACTTAATAGACGAGACCAAGATGTTAGTTGATCAAACTATCACAGAATCTGAAGATATAATTATCGTAAAGAAATTATTATCAGTAAACACTAAGTTAACAGAGATGGCTAAACAAGGGGCTACTTTAGAAAACGTTGACAATGTAATGGATTTGAAAAAGACATTCCTTTAAAAAACCAATCTTAATAAAAAGTAAAAGCCAGAGGTAGCGAACTTCTGGCTTTTTTGTTACCGAAACGGTAACGGTCCTAAAACACCGTCTAAGACGGAATATTGTATATTATTATAATCTAAATTGTGTGACTATAAATAGTCCAATAATTTGTTTAATCGATATAATTTTACTATTATTATACAAGAAATAACAATAAAATTTGATTAAATGATTAAAGTAAATGCAAAGCAAGTTCGGAAAAGAAAAAAAATTATTCACCAACGAAAAATTTAGAGTTAAATACGGTACGATAGATGCCGTAAAACTAAAAGCGATATACATCAATATAGATTCGTGGGTACAACCATATGATATAGAGAATTACGGATCCTATATAAGATTGATGCGCAAAAAAATAATACTAAGTATTAAAGAGAATATAGATAGAGAAGTATTCTCCAACAATATAATAGTCGACTTAGACTTAAGAGAGTCTGGTATGTCCGAAGACAAAAAAAGCTTCATGTCAGTTGAAGTAACCCTATACCCAATAACCCCAACAGAATTTAATTCTGAATTAATATTATTAAACGTACACGATGTTGTGAACGATGTAATAAATTCACTAGAAACAAATAAGTTAACTTTTCAAGCAAAAAAACACAAACCTAAAGTGTTAGAACCCTCTAACTAAAATAGATTAAAAGTTATTGTACCATATATCTAATCATTTTATGAGGTGATATATGGTACTTATACCATTTCACTCATATTTATAAGATATAATTCCTATACAGATGAGTTTAAAAATTTTAAAAGAAAACGAAGAAGGTTTCGGTATTTTAGTCGAGGGTGATGCTGGCTGTATGTCAGAAAACATCCATGGTGAAATAATTAATGAAGAAGCCGAAAGAGGTACACTTGATCTCTCACAACCAATATACTATTACGCTACATTACAGAAGTACGGTACTGAGAATAGAAACGGTAGAGTATATCCAGAAGATATATTAAAGAGAGAGGTTAATAAATATAAAGAGGTTATAGCTAGAAACTCAAGTTTCCACGAGCTAGACCATCCCCAAGAATCTGTAATATCATTAAAAGGTGGTTCGCCTCATAGGATAGTTGATATGTTCTGGAAAGACAATGTATTAATAGGTAAATTAGAGATATTAGTTTCAGAAGGTTTTAGAAAGAGTGGTATAATATCATGTAATGGAGATCTAGTAGCAATGTACCTTTCCTATGGTATGACATTAGGTATATCATCTAGAGGGGTAGGTAGTCTTAAAAAAGTTAATGGTAGAAATGTTGTGCAAGATGATTTTGAATTAATTTGTTGGGACATCGTATCATCACCATCAACACCAGGTTCTTACTTATATAAAGACGAAAACGAATTCAAAAAATACGATGAAGTACTAGATAATAGTGATGAAATAAGTGAAAGCGAAGGTAAAGAAGACAAATTCATTTCAAAACTTAATAAATTTTTAGGTATGTAGGTTTATTTTTAAAAAAATCTTACTATCATTACTGTATAAAAAATAAATTATGGAAATGAAAACATACTATTGGTACACAGTAACCATCCAGCTAATCACAGAGGATGAGCAAACTGGTAAAATCAAAAAAATTAAAGAGCTTTACTTAGCTAAAGCCGTTTCGGTTACGGATGCTGAAGCTACTGTCATTAAAGATCTAGAAGGATACTCTGGTGAATACAGAATATTAAAAATAGATGAATCTAGACTAGTTAAGGTTATAATCCCAGAAGGGGTTGATACTAACGAGTAATCAAAATTAAATTAAAATAATTAAAAAACCACCATCAAATAATGGTGGTTTTTTTTGTTAATTCACAGGTCTTTAATACCTTTTATGAATTTTACATTTTTTTACAGTATTTATTACTAAGATAATACATCATAAGAATATTCAATTATTTAAAGATATGAGCAAAACAAATATTTTAGAGGAAACTCTAGCAGAGATCCAAGAGCTTAGAAAAGCGGTTTCAGAGAATGCTAACCATGCATTAAAGAGTACCCTAAAGGAAGAACTAGAAGAAATTATCAAAAATAACTTAGAAGAAGTTATTGATAGCGAAGAATTAACAGACGATATGCCAGGTTCTGATTTACCTGGTGATTTAGAAGACGGTGGTGAAGAAGAAGTTCTACCAATGGATTCAGAAGAAACGGAATCTGAAGAAGAAGCTGAAGGTGAAGAACCAGAAAGTGATGAATCTGAAGAAGAAGAAGACGCTGAAGAAATGATAGACTTAACAGGTGAGTCTGATGAAGATGTTATTAAACATTTTGATCTTATGAGCCCTGCCGATGAAATCGAAATAATTCAAACACCTGAAGGTGGTGTTCAAATAAACATCAATCCAGAAGATGCTAAAGAAGGTGAAGAAGAAACTCCTGAAGAAGCACCTGAAAACGATACTGTTGTTTTTGAGCCAGAAGAAATTGAGGAATCTACTGAAGTTTCTGAAGAACCTGAAGCTGTTTCTGAAGAAGAAAAAATCGAAGAAGAAGAACCTATGCATGAAATAGAGATTTCTGAAGAAGATGTGACCGAATTAGCTGAAATAGCTGAAGAGGGAATTTCTGAAGAAGAAGTTGCTGAAGAAGTGCAAGAAGAGGTTGAAGAAGTTAACACTAAAGAAAAAGAGTTACACGAAAGCTTGGTTGTTATGAGAAAAAAATACCAACAAGTAGTGTCTGAAAATAATAAAAAGACTAAAGAGTTGGTTGAATTTAAAAACTTAACAGAAGAATTTAAAGGTTCTGAAGGTGAGTACAAGTCAGCCATTAAAAATCTTAAGTCTCAGTTACAAGAAGTTGCATTGTTTTCATCAAACTTAACTTACGCAATTAAACTTATTACTGAGAACTCTACGACTAAGGATGAGAAGTTAGAAATCTTAAAAAGATTTGATAGCGCCGAAAACTTAAATGAGTCTAGAGAAATCTTTAATAGTGTGCAGAGTCAATTAGGTTCAAACAAAATTGCAACTAAACAAATGGTAGAAGAAAAAATTATGGAGACTCCTAAGTCTAGCGGTTCATCAAAACTAAACGAATCAAAATTGAATGAATCTACAGCTTATCAGAACCCACAATTATCAAGAATTCTTGATATCATTGGAAAAATTAAATAAAATAACTCAAAACTTAAAACTTAAAAAAAACTAAAATGGGAGCATTATTAGAATCAGGAAAAGTTGGTAACGTAAACCTTAATCACTTGAAAGAGGTACGTACTGACGTAATTAACAGATGGGACGGACTAGGACTTTTAGAAGGTCTTGGAGGTCACAGAAAAGAGAATATCGCACAATTATTTGAAAACCAAGCATCTTACATGCTTAATGAATCAGTTGCACTAGGTAACGAAGGTTCTTTCGAAACAGTGGTATTCCCAATCGTGAGAAGAGTATTCTCAAAATTATTAGCTAACGAAATCGTATCGGTACAAGCATTGAACTTACCAATTGGTAAATTGTTCTACTTCATTCCTAAGTTGGAAAACTCTGCTTACGCAGGTGGAGCAGCAGGAATCGATCCAAACGGTACATCAGTTAGTCCAAACTTGTATGACGCATTCTACGGAGAAAACGGTCTTTATGACAATTCTAAAGGTGCTGAAACAGTATTAACAGGTGCAGTTACTGCAACTACATTCGTATTTGACTCTGCTGACGAAAGCGGTTTCGCAGCAACAACAGGTACTTCTATTGACGCTGGTGAAACTGGTGTACTTAAAGTTAAGTTCACTTCAAATATCGCTAACTGGGAAAATGCTGACGAAGTATTATCTACTTTGAGTGTTGTAGCAGCTGGTGCTGATTTAGATTTCTATTTACCAGCACAAAAATATGGTAACTCTGCAATGGATTCTGAAGGTAACGTTTATGTTGCTGTAGTGAATAACGGTTCAGCTTCAGTTGCTGTAGGTGATATCGTTGCTACTGCTAAAGAATACGATTCTTTAGAATACCAAGATGAAATGGGTGAAGTTTCTTTCGAACTTAAATCTGTAACAGTTTCTGTTATCGAAAGAAAACTAAGAGCACAATGGTCTCCAGAGCTTGCTCAGGATGTTAGTGCTTTCCACAACATTGATGCTGAAGCTGAATTAACAGCTTTATTATCAGAACAAGTTGCTGCTGAAATCGATCGTGAAATCTTAAGAGATTTACGTAGAGGTGCTGCTTGGAGAATGACGTGGGATTACTCTGGATCTAGAGTTAACACTGGTGGAATTGCTGCCGTAGGATCTGACAGAGGTTTCTATACTCAAAAAGAGTGGAACCAAACGTTAATCACAGCGGTTAACCAAGTTTCTGCACAAATTCATAAAGCTACATTAAGAGGTGGTGCTAACTGGATCGTTGTATCTGCTGAAGTTTCAGCGATATTAGATGATTTAGAATACTTCCACGTATCTAATGCAGCTCCAGAGCAAGATAAATTCAACATGGGTATTGAAAGAATCGGTTCATTGGGTGGAAGATACCAAGTATACCGTGATCCTTACTTCCCAGCTGACACAATCTTAATGGGACATAAAGGTACTTCATTATTGGATACTGGTTACATCTACGCACCATACGTGCCGATGCAATTAACGCCGACAATGTACAACCCGTTCACTTTCGCGCCAGTTAAAGGTATTATGACTAGATATGCTAAGAAAATGGTTAATAACCGTTTCTATGGTACTATCAAGTGTAAAAATATCGTTAGCTTCGGTATCGGAGGTTTCAGATAATTATTATCTAACGGTTTATACCAAAATAATAGAAGGGGTAGGAATTTTTTTCCTACCCTTTTTTTGTTTATATTAAATTATATTTGACTATATTTGTAATAAGAATATAAACTTATTATGAAAAAATTACTATACATAGCCCCACACTTATCTACAGGGGGTTTACCACAATATTTAACCAAAAAAATAGAGTTACTAAGAGATTCATTTGAGATATATGTTGTAGAATGGTCTGACCACACTGGAGGTGTTTTAGTTGTACAAAGAGACAGAATAACCTCAATGGTTGATTCCGATAAATTCTTCACATTAAATGAAAATAAGGGTGAATTAATTGATATAATCAATAAAGTGCAACCAGATATAGTTCATATGGAAGAAATTCCAGAATATTTTATGGATTTCGATGTGGCTAAAGAATTATATTCAACAGAAAGAACTTATAGTATAGTAGAAACTTCTCACGACTCTTCATATGACGCTACACAAAAAAAGTTTTTCCCAGATAAATTTATGTTCGTATCGGATTGGCAAATAAAATTATTTGACCCAATAAAAGATATACCTAAAGTATTAGTAGAATATCCAATAGAATACGAAGAAAGACCAGAAAGATCCAAAGCTTTATCAGAATTAGGTTTAGATCCAACAAAAAAACACATTCTACACGTAGGTTTATTTACACCCAGAAAAAATCAAGCTGAATTCTTCGAGTATGCTAGAAGTTTACCAGAATATGTTTTCCATACAGTAGGTAACCAAGCTGGCAACTTTGCATATTACTGGGAACCATTAATGGATAATAAACCAGATAACGTTATATGGCACGGAGAAAGAAGTGATGTAGATAGATTCTATGGTGCTATGGACTTATTCCTATTCACCTCTAGAGGATCCAATAATGATAAAGAAACCATGCCACTAGTTATAAGAGAAGCTATATCATGGAATTTACCAATATTAATATATAATTTAGGTGTTTATTTAGATTATTTCGATAAATTCGATAATGTCGATTATTTAGATTTTGATGACTTCAATAGTAACTGTGTTAAAATACAGGATACTTTAAATAATGATTTAGTTAATAACGATTTTAAGGGTGGTATAAAGCCAGATAATGAAGCTATAATAATATCTACCTACCCGACAACTAAAAGCGCCTTAGATACGACCATAGAGTGTATAATGGGAGCTAAAAGGACTGGAAGGAAGGTGATACTAACCTCACACTTGCCAATATCAACAGAATTACAATCTTTAGTGGATTATAGTATCTACGATAAGAACAATATACTAACCAAACACACGTTCTATTCCCAAAGCAGGTTCACCAATGAAAGTATGAGCTCATTTGTTAATTTAAGGGGTGAGGATAACGATATATATCATGGACCTACGTGTTACACGAACTACTATAACGGAGCTTCGTTAGCTAAAGACTTAGGTATAGACAAAGTATATTTTATTAACTATGATTACGTGATTAAGAATACTGAATATATTGATAGTATATCTAAAGTTTTAAACACTAAAAAAGCTTACTTAGGTGATATGCCTAACAATCCAGAAGGGCATTCAGTAACCACGTTTTTCATGGGTATTAAACCAGAATTCTACTTAGATTCATTTGAACCTATATTCAGTGCAAAGGATTATGAGGATTTAAGGTTAAAATGGGGTTCTTATAGTAATGGTTATGAAAATATGTCTTTCTTCGCACTAAAAGATAAGTTAGATGAAATCGAATTGGTTGATGAAGACACGTTCAATAAAGAAATTAGTTTAAATTTAGAACATAGAGACTTTTCGATGGTAGAATATTTTACGGTATTACCAACTAATATACCTAACACTATGTCGGTATATCTTCAGGTTTCTAACTCCATAGATAGTAGAATTATAAATATTAGGATAATTAAAGAATCTAAAGGTGTTGAGACGCTAATATCTAATGAGGATGTTACTGTTAACGGTAAAACAGCGTGGTATAACAAAATTAAATACGTTATAGGTAACGAAGATATATATCGCGTAAAATACACGGCACTAGATAAAGATACCAATAAAGAGATAGTTAGAAAAGAAATTATCATTGATGACCAATACATCTTAAAAACACTACCTGATAATGGTATGTTAACTTATAAGATGCTTGAAGATCCAAAAATAAGGATAGTACACTTAGTCACAGAACCAGATACTAATGAGAAAGAAATAATCTCAACCGATTCATTAAAGGATTTTGCTAACAACTTCTCTAATATAGAGTATCACCAGAAAATTAATGAGATATATAAAGAACTACCCCCTTCGGACACTTGCAATAGACCTAAAGATATTGAAGAAGAACCTGGGTATTTCAAATTATCACCTGGTCACTACGGTTGTTTCTTAGCACACAAGAATGGTATAACCCTAGAAACTAATAATGATTTTGATATTATATTGATATTCGAAGGTGATGTTATCATAGACTCCCCATACCAAGAACTATACGAAAACCTAATCAGATGGTCTAGACTATCTAAAGAAGAAGATATAGATATGGTTGGGTTCGGTAATTATTGTGCTGAAAGGTACTCTGGTGAAAAAGAAGATTTGTTATTAAATTTAAGTATATTCGCACCAGCACAATCCTACTTAATAAATAAAGAAAAGCTACCTGTATTCAGATCAAAATTTGAAGAATGTAAATGGGATGCTTTTGATTTATGGATGACTAAAGTTGCTGACCTACACGGAGCTATGGCTAAAAAAGTGTATACAAAACACCTCCCTGGTTATTCGATTGTGGACAAAAAAGATAAGAATAAAGATAATGATTACTCAGAAATATTTGCTGGGTAATACAAATAAGTTAAGTATATAAATATGAGAATATGTCAAGTACACCCAGGCTGCGGTATACCAGTACCACCACCAAGTTGGGGAGCGGTAGAAAAGATAGTCTGGGAGTTTACACAAAACCTAAGAAGTTTAGGTCACACAGTAGACATTAAATACGCAAACGAGATAAACCAAGGTGATTATGACATAGTACACGTACATATGGCTAATTTAGCTATATTCCTAAAAGAAAGAGGTGTTAAGTACGTATACCAACTACACGACCATCACGCTTACTATTATGGTAAGGACTCTAGAGTATTTAAACAAAACCTAGAAGCTATAGAAGGTTCAGAGATATCCCTAATGCCAGGTAGGTTCTTAGTACCATACTTCAATACACCTAAAGCTACTTATTTTTCTCACGGGGTTAATACAGATTTTTTTAAACCTAGTGAAAAACCTAAAGAACATAAATTATTATGTTTAGCCAACAACGGTATGGCTGGTATGGATGGGTACGATAGAAAAGGTTTTGGTTTCGCTATAAAAGCGGCCATGGCTAAAAACTTACCTATAACAATAGCTGGACCAAGAAACAACGAGAATTTTATAAAAGAAAACCCATGGATTTACGGTTACCCTAAATTAAATTTAGAATGGGAACCAAACCAGGAAGAGTTAGTTGATCTATATCATAGACACTCAATTTTTATGCACCCATCTGAATTAGAAGCTGGGCATCCAAATTTAACGTTATTAGAGGCTTCAGCTTGTGGTTTACCCATAAACGGGTGGATAGAACTAGAAACTGACTTTAACGGTATGTGGAGAGCCAGACGCAACGTATTAGAGTTAGTTAGAGGTCTTGATGACATCATCGACAATTATGACTTATATCGAAATAAAGCGATAGAACACGCAAAATCATTGTCCTGGTACAACAGATCCGTAGAATTATTAGAGGTTTATAAAAAATATAGTAATTAATGAAGATTTTAGGTATTTCTTTCGGTGAACATTGTTGCGGTATAACTCTAATGGATAAGGGGAGAATAGTATTTTCTTTAGAAGAGGAAAGACATGTTAGGGTTAAAACTTATGATGATTTTTATAGTGGTTATTTTAGGTACCCATTAGAATCAATTAATTCGGCTGTAGAAAAGTTTGGTCTAGATATAAGTTCTTTGGATTACATAACTAGTTACTACCCCAAAGAAGAGGTCAAATATTTTTGGGAGGAAATGGGTTTAGGTGATTTTCCTGAAGATAAGTTTGTCTTTATCGATCATCATGATTCTCATGCGGCCACAGCATATTATTTAAGTAATTTCAATGAAGAAACCCTAGTAGTTACTATTGACGCTAGTGGTGGCGATTATAGTGCTAAATATTTTACCGCAAAAGACGGTGATTTAAAATATATCGACGGGTTAACCTTAGATAAAAAGTCTTTTGGTCATCTATACTCTCTAATAACAGAATTTTTAGGTTTTAAAAGATTGAAAGATGAAGGTAAGGTTGTGGGTATGGCTGCACACGGTAAATACGACTCATTAATACATAAAGCTTTAAATGATTCATTCAAAGTCTATGGTATTAAAACCGATGATGATAACAAACTAGATAGTGGAGATGTTGTATTAGGTAAACTATACTTAGACTTCTACCACAGCCTCTATAAAGAACTGGGATCAAAAGTATTAACCTCTAAAAAAGAAGATATAGCTTATACTGGTCAAGAATTCTTTGAATCAAAAGTATTAGAATTATTCAACAACCTACACAATATGTTTCCTCATATAAAAAAGGTAGCTTTAGCTGGAGGTATATTTGCTAACGTTAAATTAAACAAGAGGTTGAATGAATTAGACTGGGTTGACGAAATATTCGTAGCACCCCCAATGGGTGATGAAGGTTGTGCTCTAGGATGTTCATTATTAACACATAAGAATAAAAACCCAGAATTTAAACCATTTAAGTTAGATAATGTGTATTTAGGTACGTCATATACCGATGCTGAAGTGGGTGAACATTACTGGGATATGAGTTTATTTAGTAGAGAATTATTTACACCAGAACTTGCCGCTAAATATTTATCTGAAGGTAATATAATAGGTGTATTTAATGGTAGGTATGAACACGGACCAAGAGCACTCGGTAATAGAAGTATTATAGGTGAGGTAACCAACCCAGAAACTTATGATAAAATAAACGATAAGTTACAAAGAAACGATTTTATGCCGTTCGCACCAGCTGTAATGAGTGAGTACGCAGAGGATATATTTTATATCAACAAATCTAAGTATACCGCAGAATTCATGACTATGCTGTATGATACTAAACCAGAGTGGTCTGAAAAAATACCCACAGTAGTACATCCAGTTGACAAAACAGCTAGAATACAAGTAGTTACAAAAGATAGTAACTCAAAATTCCATAGTATATTAGAAGAATATAACAAAATAACGGGTGTACCAATTCTACTAAACACTTCTTTTAACGTACATAGAGAACCAATAGTATGTCACCCAAACGAGGCTTTTAACCACCTATCCAACGATGTGGTGGATTTATTAATAATGAATAATTTTATTTACAAGAAACATGAAGGAAATATTAATTAAAGAATACAACAACACTAACATTCTAAGAAAAAAATACAAAGAACCAAAAAACAGTTTCTTTATAAATTTCACTAACGGACCAATATGTGAAATAAAGGGGCCTATAGATAATAGGTATAAGGTTATGTTCACTAACAGGGAGAACGGTAAATTGATACACTCTTCAGAGATAACCAACAATATGTGGACTAAGTGTACCAGAGAATATTTCATAGATTGGAATATAAAGGTCTACGACTTAAGTAACAACGAATTAGTGTTTGAACACAACTACAATGCTAAAAATAAAAAGGTTTATATACATCTAGGTAGTTCAGCTATAGGTGACACAATAGCCTGGCTACCATACGTTGAAGAGTTTAGAAAAAAACATGGTTGTAAAATGATATGTTCAACGTTTCATAACGATTGGTTTGAATCAACATACCCAGAAATAAAATTTGTTAAACCTGGTACACAGATTGATAATCTATATGCGATGTACGGTGTTGGTTGGTTTTACAATAACAAGGAAGTTAATTACAACAAGATACCCGTAGAATTTAAAAACCTACCCCTACAACAAACTTCCAGTTCTATATTAGGTTTAGATTACAAAGAGATAAAACCAAAATTATCGTTTACTGAAGAACCTAGTAGATTTGAAAATAAATACGTAGTAATAGCTCCACACGCTTCGGCTCACGCAAAGTACTGGAATAATCCTGGTGGATGGCAAAAGGTCGTTGATTATTTAAAATCCAAAGGCTATGAAGTAGTTATGATTACTTCAGAAAAACTTAATGATACTTGGCATGATTCTAAGTTGGGTGGAACCCTAAAAGGTGTTATTGATAAAACTGGTGATCATATAGACCTTAAGGATAGAATGATAGATATAAAAAACGCTGATGCCTTTATAGGGTTAGGTAGTGGTTTAAGTTGGTTATCATGGGCCATAGGTACACCGACAGTATTAATATCAGGGTTCAGTCTACCTTTATCAGAGTTCAATGATTGTGAAAGAGTATTCACACCAAATAAAGATACTTGTAGTGGTTGTTTTAATAGAGAATGGTTAAATGCTGGTGATTGGGAATGGTGTCCAGATCATAAAGATACAGAAAGACATTTCGAGTGTACAAAAACCATAACAGTTAAACAAGTTATAAATGCCACCGAAAAAGCCTTAAACATTAAATCTTGCATTATAAATAAAATAGGTAAATTATTCTAAATTACTAATTAACAAAAAAAAAGGTCTTGTTAATCACAAGACCTTTTTTTATTCTTTAAAATTACCCCCTAGCAGGGTCTATCGATGTGAGTATACCATCCTTATAACTAAAAATCATTGGCTCTCTATCTGTCTGCACAACTACATTACCAGTAAATCCTTCAGTCGAACCACCTCCTTCACCAGCAGGTCCTTGAGGTCCTTGAATACCTTGAATACCTTGAATACCTTGAGGCCCTCTAGCCCCAGTCGCTCCAGTTGCACCAGTATCACCTTTAGGTCCTTGTGGACCAGTTGCACCAGTATTACCATTAGCACCATTTCTTCCTGAAGTACCATTTGCCCCTTTAGCTCCAGTTGCTCCAGTTGCACCAGTATTACCTATAGGTCCTTGAGACCCAGTTGCACCAGTATCTCCTTTAGGACCTTGAGGTCCAGTTGCACCATTGTTTCCATTTCTTCCAGAAGTTCCATTTGCACCAGTATCTCCTTTAGGACCTTGTGCACCAGCTGCACCAGTATTACCATTGTTCCCATTTCTTCCTGAAGTACCACTACTTCCGTTAGCACCATTGTTCCCATTGTTTCCGTTCCTTCCAGAGGTACCGCTATTACCTTTATCACCTTTAGGTCCTTGAATACCCTGGTTACCTATAGGCCCTTGATTACCATTAACACCTGAAGTACCATTGTTACCACTATTTCCATTGTTTCCGTTCCTTCCAGAGGTACCGCTATTACCTTTATCACCTTTAGGTCCTTGAATACCCTGGTTACCTATAGGCCCTTGATTACCATTAACACCTGAAGTACCATTAGCACCATTGTTTCCATTATTTCCGTTTCTACCTGAACTACCACTACTTCCGTTAGCACCATTATTTCCATTGTTACCATTCCTTCCAGAGGTTCCACTACTCCCGTTAGCACCATTGTTTCCTTTATCACCTTTAGGCCCTTGAATACCT
>Ga0209771_1000248_pt1 | contig 35554 bp, 29 predicted proteins | sample SaaInl59LU_5_DNA_FD_184639 | JGI IMG/M metagenome (GOLD analysis project Ga0209771, IMG submission 184639) | Marine microbial communities from expanding oxygen minimum zones in the Saanich Inlet - ESP_59LU_5_DNA (SPAdes) (version 2) | ecosystem: Environmental > Aquatic > Marine > Intertidal zone... | reverse complement strand
ACACTAAAATATAAAGTGCTGATTATCATTTATTTAAAAACTTCGTATCCCTGAATTCAGGGATAAATATCCCTGGATTCAGGGATGCCAAAATATCCCTGAATTCAGGGATTGACAACATCGTTTTTAGGGTTTATTTTTATAACAGAAAAAATAACACACTTTATAGACGGGATATAACAACTTATTATTTGTTTATAAAGATTTATGGGCAATTAAAACCAAGATTTAACCATATCCGAGAATAAACTCTGCTTGGAAGAAAAAAATAAAAGAGTTAAAACTTTGAATTGTCTGTTAACTGAGTTTCTTGAAAAAGAAGGCAAAATTGCAAGTATTTAATACTCCTAAAAAATTGAATGCGTGAAATATTAAATACAAATTAAAATGAAAAATTTAAAAATTAAACTACCTGTAAAACTAACTTTACTTACTCTATTTGTTATTTTATTAAACTCTTGTAATAATGATGAAATAGAAACTTCAAAAAAATTTAGTGATGTAAAATTACCTGCTCTTTTTCATTCTAAAATAGATAACGGTTTAATGGGTAAAACTTCAACTAATTCTGAATCTTTTACAGAAGATTTCACATTTAATATTGTTTTAGAAAACGGGAATAACTTTGATGTTAAATTTAGAGCTAGTGGTTTGATAGATGTTGAAGGAATAACAAACCTTCAAATAGAAAATGATTTTTTTGAAAAAACAGGTTTATCAACAAATTTTCTAATTGAAAATCAAAATATGACTAAAGCATTATTTAAAAATAAATTATTAGCAAAAACATCATGTTGGGATCAATGTAAAGAAGATAGAAGAACAGGTTTTGGTAGAGCTATTTGTAGAACTGGTTGTGTTTTAAAGGACATTGCTAAAATAGCTAAAGAAGTAGCAATGACAATAGCTGCAATAAGATTATTATAGTGTATAATAATTTTATAAAATATTTTATTTTAGGTATCTTTTTGTGTAATACTATAATTGTATTTTCACAAAAAGATACTTTGAATAATGTAATCAAACTAAAAGAAATAGTTCTTTTAGATAGCTATAAAAAAAAAATAGCTTCCTCAATATTGAGAGATGCAAGGAATAATATAAGATATAATTATGCTTTCCAAAAAGGTGTTAATTATAAAGTTAAATCTATTTTTAAAAATTTTAAAGATAGTATCGATAATAATATAGATTTTTTAGTCTCATTTAAAAAACTGTTTAGTTCTAAAATAAAAATAATAGAAACTCGAGGTAATCATAAAGCTAAATTTAACTATTTATATCAAGTTATGTATGCGAATTTAAAATGGGCAAAAAAGAGTAATGGTAATATTTTAAGTTTTAGAGAGAGTTATAATTACTACCTTATTGAAACTGAATCAAAGCATCAATTTAATTTATTTAAAATAAATAAAAAGGATTATTCTTTTGAGAAAATAATTGTGACTAGGAATAAAAAAGGTGAAAAAGAAATCGATTGTGAAAATAGCAGGTTAGAGTTAACTTTTACTAAATTTAAAAAAATATACGAACCAAAAGAGTTAAGAATAAAATGTTATGATGATAATGATAATATAATAATTACTCATAATTTAAGTTTCTTAAAAGTTCTCCCCTATAAAAAAATAGATAATAATAATAATATTCATCGAATATTAAGGTTATATACAGATAGAAATAATTAAAAGCCCATAACACCGTACAAAATTAATTGCTTGCTTTTTGCTTACTTACGAAAATCCTCGTGGATTTTCTTTGTCAGTAATTATTTATTTTATTGCTAAACCACGTAACTAACCTTTTACAAACACGTTACTTCTTCACCAAAATTCGCTTAATCTCATTCAATTTCATAAGTGCTTCAATTGGCGTAAGTGTATCAATATTTGTTGCTAAAATTTCTTCTCTAATATTTTCTAAAAGCGGGTCATCTAACTGAAAAAAGCTGAGTTGCATTTCTTCATGTTGGGCTTGTTTTAAAACATCTTTTACCTCACTATTTTTGTTATTCTTTTCTAATTGTGATAGTATTTTATTCGCCCTATGAATCACCATATTTGGCATTCCAGCCAATTTAGCAACATGAATTCCAAAACTGTGGTTAGAGCCTCCAGAAACCAGCTTGCGTAAGAAAATAATGTTGTCTTCCAATTCTTTTACAGAGACGTTAAAGTTTTTAATACGCTCAAAAGTGGCAGTCATTTCATTTAATTCGTGGTAATGTGTGGCAAACAAGGTTTTTGCTTTAGATGGATGTTCATGTAGAAACTCAGAAATTGCCCAAGCAATTGAAATTCCGTCATAAGTAGAGGTTCCACGCCCAATTTCATCTAACAACACCAAACTACGGTCAGAAATATTATTTAAGATCGATGCAGTTTCGTTCATTTCTACCATAAATGTAGATTCGCCCATAGAAATATTATCACTGGCGCCAACTCTGGTAAAAATTTTGTCTACAATACCAATTTTTGCATTTTGCGCAGGCACATAACTCCCCATTTGTGCTAATAAAACAATAAGTGCAGTTTGCCTTAGAATAGCAGATTTACCAGACATATTGGGTCCAGTAATCATAATTATTTGTTGTTGATTTCTGTTTAAAACAACATCATTAGCAATATAGGTTTGGTCAATGGGCAATTGTTTTTCAATTACAGGATGACGTCCGTTTTTAATTTCTAAATCGGTACTTTCATCCATTTGCGGACGCACATAATTGTTATCTACAGCTAATACAGAAAAACCGAGCAAACAATCTATTTTAGCAATAATTTGCGCATTTTCTTGTATTTTTTGTACAAACTGAATGATGTATTGTAATAATTTACTAAAAATTTCTTGCTCTAAAACCTGTATTTTCTCTTCAGCACCTAATATTTTGGTTTCGTATTCTTTGAGTTCTTCAGTAATATAACGTTCTGCATTTACCAAGGTTTGTTTGCGTATCCACGTTGTGGGTACTTTGTCTTTATGCGTATTTCTAACCTCTATATAGTACCCAAAAACGTTGTTAAAAGCTATTTTTAAACTACTAATTCCTGTTCGTTCAGTTTCGCGCGCCAACATTTCATCTAAATACTCTTTTCCAGATGATGCAATAGCACGTAAATCGTCTAATTCTTGATGCACACCATTTGCAATGGCATTTCCTTTATTGATGTTTACAGGAGCATCATCAAACAAAGTTTCAGAAATTTTAGCAATTAAAACATCGCAAGAATGCAGTTGTGCGCCCAGCTTTTTAACCGTTTTATTTTTGCTTTTTTCTGCAGCAGATTTTATAGGTAATATGGCTTGTAAAGAGCTTTTTAACAACACAATTTCTCTAGGTGACGCTTTGCTTGTTGCCACTTTAGAAATCAACCTTTCTAGGTCTGATATTTGTTTTAATTGATAGGTAACTGTTTTCGAAAAATCGACAGAATCTATAAAAAACTTCACCAATTCGTGCCTGTTTTTTATCTCGTCTATATTTTTTAAAGGCAATGCCAACCAACGTTTTAGCAACCTTCCACCCATGGGTGATATGGTTTTGTCAATCACATCTAAAAGTGTAACTGCATTTACAGAATTTGGATTATATAATTCTAAATTTCTAACAGTAAATCGGTCCATCCAAACATAATTGTCTTCAGCAATTCTACCAATAGTTTGTATGTGTTTTAATTGATTGTGTTGCGTTTCCGATAAATAATACAACACAGCACCTGCTGCAATGATGCCGTTTTTTAAATCTTGTATACCAAAACCTTTTAAGTTTTTAACTTCAAAATGATTTTGTAAAGTTTCGTAGGCATATTCTTTTTGAAAAACCCAATCGTCTAAATAAAAAGCGTAATATCTATTTTCGAAAAGCTCTAAAAATTGTTGTTTGTTTTGTTTTTCAACTAAAATTTCACTCGGATTAAAATTTTGAACCAATTTATCAATATACTCAGCATTTCCTTCAGCTACTAAAAATTCGCCAGTAGAAACATCTAAAAACGAAATTCCGATTTGTTTATTTGTTGCAGAGCGAATTGAAGTATGGAAATGAATGGCTGCTAAAAAATTGTTTTTTTTAGACTGTAAAACCTCGTCGTTTAAAGAAACACCAGGTGTAACCAATTCTGTAACACCACGTTTTACAATAGTTTTGGTCATTTTGGGATCTTCTAACTGATCGCAAATTGCAACACGCATACCTGCTTTGACCAACTTTGGTAAATAGGTGTTTAAAGAGTGATGAGGAAAACCTGCCAAAGCTGTTTCAGAATCGGAACCAGCACCTCTTTTAGTTAAAATAATCCCTAAAATTTCGGCCGCTTTTTTGGCGTCTTCTCCAAAAGTTTCGTAAAAATCTCCCACACGAAAAAGCAACATAGCATCAGGGTATTTTACCTTAATGGCATTGTACTGTTTCATTAAAGGTGTAACCTTTTTTGCTTTGGATTTTGTCAATTTTTAGAAATTTTTGGATTAGTTTTGCGAAGATATAAAATATAGTTGTTAGTGTTTAGTTTTTGGTTAATAGTTAGCATACCATCAACTAAAAACTACCAACCACCAACTACAGAATATGAGAAAATTAAAAAATAACGAGTTAGGTAGGATTTCGGTTGATGAGTTTAAGGCTGTTGAAAAAATGCCTTTAATTGTGATTTTAGACAATATTAGAAGTTTAAACAACATTGGTTCTGTTTTTAGAACTAGCGATGCTTTTTTGATTGAAAAAATTTATTTATGTGGCATTTCTGCAACACCACCTAATAAAGATATTCATAAAACTGCATTGGGTGCTACAGAATCTGTAAATTGGGAATATGTTGAAGATACTTTAGCATTGGTTAAAAAGTTGAAGGCAGAAAAAGTGAAAGTGTTGGCTATTGAACAGGCAGAGAATGCTACCAAATTGAATACATTTTTTCCAGAAAAAAATCAAAAATATGCTATTGTAATGGGTAATGAAGTAAAAGGCGTACAACAAGACGTGGTAAATGCTTCTGATGACTGTATAGAAATACCTCAGTTGGGTACCAAACACTCTTTAAACATTTCTGTAACTACAGGGGTTGTAATTTGGGATTTGTTTTGCAAGCTCAAATGATAGCTTCTAAAACCTAAATACCTAAAATCATTTTCGCAATCATAAAGTAAATTAAGATTCCAAAAATATCATTAGAAGTCGTTATAAAAGGCCCTGTTGCAATGGCTGGATCTATACCTCTTTTATTTAAAAATAAGGGTACAAAAGTACCTATTAAACCAGCTACAATAATTACGACTACCAGAGATACAGCTATTGCCAAAGCTAAATCTGTTTTGCCTTCATAGATCCAAACAAAGAGAAATAAAAATAACGAAAGAATAAACCCGTTTAAGGCCGCTAATAACATTTCTTTTAAAAGTCTGCTATTAATACTTCCTTTTACATCATCATTAGCCAAACCTTGTACAATAATTGCTGATGATTGTACACCTACATTACCAGCCATGGCTGCAATTAATGGTGTAAAAAAGAACAAAGCAGCGTATTTTGTAAATACTCCTTGAAAACCTTCCATAATAATAAAAGCACCTACACCACCAATTAAACCTAAAAATAGCCAAGGCAAACGTGCTTTTGTCAATTGAAAAATACTATCGTCTGAATCTACATCTTGCGTTAAACCAGCTGCCATTTGGTAATCTTTGTCTGCTTCTTCTTTTAAAACGTCTACAATATCATCAATAGTAATTCTACCTAATAAAACGTTGTTATCATCTACAACTGGTATGGCTTCTAAATCGTATTTTGCCATAATTTTAGCTACTTCTTCATCATCTAAAGAAACATTTACAGCATCTACTGTATTTTTCGAAATTTCTGCTATTTTTTGATCAGATTTGGCAATAATCAAGTCTTTTAAAGATAGTCTACCAACTAATTTTTCTTCTTTATCTACAACATAAATAGAGTGTACTCTTGTAACTTCTTTGGCTTGTCCTCTAATTCTACGCATGCAACCAGCAACCGTCCAAGTTTCGTAAACTTTTACCAGTTCTTTTGCCATTAATGCACCAGCTGTATTGTCTTCGTAAGACAGTAATTCTTTTATATCTGCAGCTAAATCATCATCACTTAACGCATTAATTACCCGTTGTTGTCGTTCCTCAGAAAGTTCTCCAATAATATCAGCAGCATCATCAGAATCCATTTCTTCAACTTCGTCTGCAATTTCTTGAGCAGATAGATTTTCTAAGATTTTTTCACGAATGTCTTCATCTAATTCAGTAAGAATTTCAGATGTTTTTTCGCTGTCTAAAAGTTTTATTATGTAAACAGCCTCATCAAAATCTAGCTCATCTAAAACCTCTGCAATATCTGCATAATGTACATCAGAAAATAGGGCTGTTATGGCTTTATTATCTTTTTCGACAATAAGCGTTGTTAGATCGTCTAAAAATTCGTCTGTAATTTCAAATGCCATTTTCTGCTATTTTTTGCGTGAGTAAAATAAATGCTGAAACCGATAATTGTTCAGGACGTTTGGCAAATATAGGGTCTTCTTTTAAAGAATCCGAAAGTTGAAAAGATTTTAAACTAGAACGCAACATTTTTCTACGTTGGTTAAAGGCTGTTTTTACGACTCTAAAAAATAATTTTTCGTCTACAGGAAGTGTGTAATTTTCTTTTCTAATACATCGAATGACACCAGAATCTACTTTTGGTGGTGGATTAAAAACAGTAGGTGGCACTGTAAAAAGATATTCTACATCGTAAAAAGCTTGGGTTAATACAGACAAAATACCATATACTTTAGAGCCTTCTTTTTCTGCAATTCTTTTGGCTACTTCTTTTTGAAACATGCCTGAAAGCTCTGGAACAAATGCTCTATTTTCTATGGCCTTAAATACAATCTGAGAAGATATATTATAAGGAAAATTACCAATAATTGCTACTTGTTGGTCTGTAAATATACTTTGTAAGTTTTGCTTTAAAAAATCGCCCTCTATAATTTTAAATTTTTCTGCAGAGGTATCTATATTTAATTGTTCTACAGGAAAAACGTCTTTTAAAAACGTTACAGATTCTCTATCTAGCTCCATTACTGTAACTTTTGGTGTTTTTTGCAATAAATATTTGGTTAAAACACCCATACCTGGCCCAATTTCTAACACATTATTATAACCATTTTCTGTTAAAGCATCTGCAATATCTTTTGCAATACTTTCATCTTTTAAAAAGTGTTGGCCTAAATGTTTTTTTGCTTTTACAGACATAAATGACTAATTATTTTCGTTTGTTGGGTAAAACTCGTTTACAATTTTTAATTCGGTTCTAAAAGCTAACATTTTGTCTGCAAATTTTTTTAAACCCTCTAAACGCAAATTATCTGCATCTTCTCTGTAGTAATCTTCTAAATCTTCTCTGGTGTTTGCTGTGTATTGAATGGAATATGTTTTGCCTCCCATTTCTTCGTTTACTAAAACTTCTGTAAGTTTTGCTTTGGTAAACTTGCCTGTATTTAACACTTCTGTGATATGAGATTCTATCCAAATTAACCACTCATTATGGGCGGCATCATCTATATTTATAGTTACGTTGTATATGTACATAATAGTTATTAGTCTTTGGTTTTTAGACGGTAGTTTTTAGGTGTCTTTCTAAAGACTAATCACTACAACTGTCATCTAAATAGTATCTCCTCTTAGTTTTCTAAAGTTTTTTCTGGCATCTACCAAATAAATACTAGAAGTTTGTTCAAAGATAATTTTTTGATAATATTTTTTGGCTTTTTCTATATCATTTAAATAATTCTTATAAATTTCTGCCATCATAAAATAGACATCATCTGTTAAAAAACCTTGATTATCTGCAGCAACAATTTTTTCTAAATCTGAAATGGCAGCCGCATATTTTTTTTGTTTGATAAATAATTTTGCTCTAAAAAAATACACGTCATCGTAAATTACTTCGCCTGGTATGAGTCCGTTTATTAAAATATCTTTAGAAGTAATTAAGTTGTTTAATTCCGCCAAAGCTTTATCATCTTTATTTTGAAAAGCAAGCAATTCTGCTTTTGCCAATTGTTTTAAACCCGAAGGAATTGAGTCTACAGGTTCGTTGTCGGAAATTTTTAAGAATAAGTTTACAGCATCGTTGGCAATTAGTTGTGTTGTAGAACTTTTAAGTACTTTTAATTGTGCTTTTGCCCAATCAAAATCTCCTTTAAAATAACTAGTTTGTGCTACTTTAAAACGTGCTTCATGCCCAAGTTGATGGTTTTTTAGTAGTGTTTGAATTTGCGAAAAATAAATTAATGCTTTATTAAACTTATTTGTAAACACTAAAACATCACCTAATTTTAATGTAATTCTAGCTTTGTCAAATTTAGAGTTTGCATAAGAAAGTGCTTCTTCTAAAACAGCATTGGCTAGGTTGGGTTGGTTTTTAGAGAAAGTTAAAAAATCAGCATATTCTACTTGTAATTTTATGGTTAAGGTGTTTTTACCAAAAGTTTCGAAAAGCTTATTAAAAAACGCTTTTGTTTCTGGATCTTTTGTAGCAACTGCAATTTTAGCAAGGTATAGATTGGCGTTAATAATTTGGCTATTAGTGGCTGACTTTTCTAAAATAAAAGCAAAACATTCTTTAGAAGCATCATAAGCTTGGTTCTCAAAAGCAATTTTACCTAAAGTAAAAATAGAGGTTAAACTTTCTTGTTTTCTTTGATACAAAGCTTTTTCTTGCAGTAATGCTTTTGTGTAATCTTTTTGTTGTGTAAACAACCAACTTAGTAGAATATTCCAAACATCTTTAGGCTTGCTTAATGATTTTTTTAAGAGTGTTTTTTTAAAAAGGATGTTGTTTTCATTTTCAGAATCGTCTGTAATGTATTTGCTGGTATATCTTTGTATAAGGTTAAAATATTGTTCGTTTTTATCTACCAAATCTATGTAAGACTCAAACATTTGCTTAAACTCGCCCTTTTCTCCGTAAATCTGTGCTATTTGAAAACTATAGTTTCTATTTTTATTGGCATCCATAGCTTTTTGGTAAGCTAAAATTGCATTATCTAACTGATTGTAATCTTTAAACAAGCGCCCAATTAACCCCCCATAAGAAGGTGTTTTTTTTAATCCTTCTATAGCTAAATTATAGTTTTCTGTTGCTTTTTCTTTGTTGCCTTGTTTCTCGAAATTATACCCAAAATACACATACAAATATATTTGGCTATTGTCTGCTTTTATTCTGTTTTTTAAAAGTGTTTCTGCTTTTAAAAATTGCGCTGTTTCTTGGTAACAATTTATCAACCGACCTAGATAGCTGGTATTAAAAGGACTAGAATCATATAATTTTTTGTAAATCTGAGTTGCTTTTTCGTAGGCACCTTCTCTATAATAATTTTCTGCAAGCAGATAATCATTCTGAGCTTCATTTCGTTGCGCGTTGCTTATAGTACTAATCGTAACTAAAAGAAGAAAAATTACTTTTTTCATTGTCTTCAAATATAATCAACCTAAATGTTATTTTTTTATTAAACCAAAGCTATTTTACTTTCTTTTTGTAACAATTTGGCATAAAAATTGTCTTTAGGATAAATAACCAATCAAATTTTAATATGATGAATACATTTTCTAAACAATACGAAATCGCAAAACAAAACTCTATAAAGTTTATGAAAAACGGACAAATATCTGCTTACTTACATGCCTTAGTAGAAATGAATAAATACAAAAGGCTAATGGTTGCGGTAATTGCTAATTAGTATTTGATCGATGGTTTCTGGTTTTTGTTAAAAAAATATTTACTAAAAACCATTAACTAATAGTTTTAAACCCACAATAAGGCACTAACACATCTGGTATTTTAATACCATCTTGAGTTTGATAATTCTCTAGAATACCTGCTAACACACGTGGTAAAGCCAAAGAACTGCCATTTAAAGTGTGTGCCAATTCACTTTTACCTTCTTTATTTTTAAAGCGTAATTTTAATCGATTTGCTTGAAAAGTTTCAAAATTTGAAGCAGAACTAATTTCCAACCATCTATTTTGTGCTGTAGAAAATAATTCGAAATCAAATGTTAAAGCAGCTGTAAAACCAGTATCTCCACCACACAAACGTAAAATTCTGTATGGTAATTTTAATTCTCTTAAAATATTTTTAATGTGTTCTACCATATCATTTAAAGCATGATATGATTTTTCTGGATGCTCTATTCTTACAATTTCTACTTTATCAAATTGATGTAACCTGTTTAAACCTCTAACATGCGCCCCATAACTTCCCGCTTCTCTTCTAAAACAAGGTGTGTAACCAGTTGCTGTAATTGGAAAATCGGTTTCTTGTACTAAATTACCACGAAACATATTGGTAATTGGCACTTCTGCTGTTGGAATTAAATACAAATCGTCTTGGGTTGCATGGTACATTTGCCCATCTTTATCTGGCAATTGTCCGGTAGCTGTTGCAGAATCTGTATTTACCAAATGAGGTACTTGATATTCTTTATAACCAGCTTCTATATTTTTATCTAAAAAATAATTAATTAAAGCACGTTGCAATCTCGCTCCTTTTCCTTTATATACAGGAAAACCAGCCCCAGTAATTTTATTACCTAATTCGAAATCTATAATGTCGTATTTTTTTGCCAATTCCCAATGAGGTAAAGCGTTTTCGCCTAAATTTGGAATAATACCTTCTTTAAAAATTTCTTCATTATCATCTTCTGAACTCCCTGCTTTTACAGAGGCATGTGGCACATTTGGTATTTGGTACAACAACTGTTGTAGTTCCTCAGATAAACCTGTTAACTTTTCTGTTAACGCTTTAGATTCATCTTTTAATTTGCTTGTTTTTTCTTTTAAAATGTTCGCCTTTTGTACTTCTCCAGATTTAAAAAGACCACCAATTTGTTTAGATAAGGTATTAGATTCTGCCAAAACAGTGTCTAAAGCAACCTGTGTAGCTCTTCTATTTTCGTCTGTACTTAAAACTTGTTCTACAATGCTTTCTGCATTTGCAAAATTACGTTTTGCCAAACCCGCTAAGACAGTTTCTTTATGTTCTCTAATAAATTGTACTTGTAACATTTTGTAAGAATTTGAGAATGCAAATATATAATTTGTACCACAAAAAAACCTTTAATCAACTAAAATTTATGGGGTATTTAAAATATAGTTTTTTGCCGTTTTTTCGTCTTCTTTAAGTTGATGAATTAATGCATCTAAAGAATCAAATTTTTCTTCGTTTCTTAAAAAATACAGTAATTCTATGGTTAGTTTTTTCCCGTATAAATCTTGATTAAAATCAAAAAAATGCACTTCTATGGTTTGATAATTACCATTTACAGTAGGTCTGTTTCCTATATTCATCATTCCAAAAACACTATTTTTATTTATGTTAGCTTTTACAACATATACACCCGTTTTTGGGATGAGTTTATAATCTTCTTCTATGCTAATATTCGCAGTTGGGTAACCAATTTTACCACCTAGTTTTTTACCATTTACCACAACACCATTCAGCATAAAATTGTACCCTAAATACCTGTTTGCAGTTTTTAAATTACCAGCATGCAAAGCATGCCTAATTTTTGTAGAGCTTACAGAAACATCATCTACATCTTGAGCTGGTATTTCTTCTACTGTAAAATCGTATAAATAGCTATATTCTGTTAATTGCTGTATGTTTCCTTCTCTATTTTTACCAAAATGATGGTCGTAACCAATAATTAATTTCGAAATATTAAATTTATTTACCAAAATATCTCTAACAAATTCTAAGGCAGTAGTTCTAGAAAACTCTCTACTAAAAGGATGAATAATTAAGTAGTCTAACCCTGTTTTTTTTAGTAGTTTTTCGCGTTCGGTAATGGTGTTTATCAATTCTATTAAAGCAACTTTCTGCAACACCATTCTTGGATGAGGAAAAAACGTAAGTAATACCGACTTTTTACCAGTCTTTTTAGCTTCTAAAATTAGTTTTTCTAAAATCTTTTGATGCCCATAATGTACACCATCAAAAGTACCAATAGTAACAAATGTTTTTTCTTCAGTTACAAAGTTAGAAATATCAATTATTGTTTTCAAAAAAAGTCGCTTTTTCTAGTTACAAATGTACAACACAAATTACTTATAAATTAAGGTTTTGGTATCATAATTCATCTTCATTACTCAAAAATAAGTGGTATTTTTTTATTAAAATCATAAAATAACTTGTATAATAATCAATAATTCAAAAAAAATTGTATTTTGCAATCTAGTTAACAAATTAATTCAAATTATGATAAAAAAGATTTTACTACTTGCATTTATAGCTTTTACTAGCTTTGCAATGGTTGCACAAACCACTGTTAAAGGTACAGTTACAGATGCTAAAACAGGAGAAACACTTCCAGGAGCAAACATTAAAATTGAAAATAAAGCTGTAGGAACAACTACAGATTTTGATGGAAATTTTGTTTTAAAAGTAACAGATAACCCGCCATTTACTATAGAGGTTTCTGTTTTAGGTTACAAAATGGAAAAAGTTGAGATTACAACTAGCAATCAAAAGATTGATGTAAAATTAACAGAAAACGAAACTTCTTTAGATGAGATTGTTGTTTCTGCATCGAGAACTCCAGAACGTATTATGGAATCTCCAGTTACTATAGAAAGAATGGATGCCAGAGCTATTAAAAACACTTCTGCACCTTCTTTTTACGACGGTTTAGAAAACTTAAAAGGGGTAGATGTTAATACAAACAGTTTAACATTTAAATCTGTAAATACACGTGGTTTTGCTACGTTTGCTAACACACGTTTTATGCAGTTGGTAGATGGTATGGATAATTCATCACCTGCCTTAAATTTTGCAATTGGTAACCTTTTAGGGATGTCTGAATTAGACGTAAATACTGTAGAATTATTACCAGGAGCAGCCTCTGCATTATATGGTGCAAACGCGTTTAATGGTATTATGTTTATGATAAGTAGAAGTCCTTTTGATGACCAAGGAATTAGTGTTTCTTTAAAAGGAGGAGTTACAAGTCAGAATGCAGGAGGAAATAATGAGTTTACAGACTTTAATATAAGAATGGCATATGCTTTTTCAGAAAAATTTGCTGCAAAAGCAACACTTTCTGTTATGAATGGTACAGATTGGTTTGCAACTGATTACAGAAATACGGCAGGAGGTTTAAGAGGGGCTGTTTTAGCTCCTGGAGATAGAAACTCAGTTAACGATTTTAATGGTGTAAATGTTTATGGAGATGTAGCAGCAACTGATTTAGGCCCTGCAATTGGTAGAGTAAGCAGAACCGGTTATAACGAAAGAGATTTAATGGATTATGGTATAGAAAGTGTAAAGTTTGGAGGATCTCTTAATTATCGTCCTTTTGGTGATGATAGATTAGAAATAATTTGGAACTCTAAAGCAGGTACAGGTACTACACAATATTTAGGAGGTCAAAAATATAGTATTAAAAACTTTTTCTTACAACAACATAAATTAGAAGTAAAAGCTAAAAACTTTTTTGTAAGAGGATATATTACAAGTGAAGATGCAGGAGATTCTTATAATACATTATTTGCTGCATTAAATGTTAATAGAGCTTGGAGTTCAGACCAAAATTGGTTTACAGAATACGCAGCAGCTTATCTTGGTGCGGTTCCTGGTGTTACAGCATCTAACCATGCAGTAGCAAGAGGTTTTGCAGACAGAAACCGTTTAAAACCAGGAACCTCAGAATTTGAACAAGCTTTAGATAAAGTTACTTCTGATCCTAATTTATTAACAGGAGCAAAATTTAGAGATCAAACCAAACTATATCATTCTGATGTAAACTATAATTTTAGAGATCTTATAGATTTTGCAGAAATTCAGGTGGGTGGTTCTTACAGAAGATATTCTCTAAATTCTTTTGGTAATATATTTACAGATGCTGATGGCCCTATTAATTATGATGAGTATGGTGTTTATACACAAGCACAAAAAAACTTTTTAGAAGAAGACCGTTTAAAAGTTACAGCTTCTGTACGTTATGACAAAGCACAAAACTTTGATGGTAATTTCTCTCCAAGAGTTTCTTTGGCGTATGCAGCTGGAGAAAATAAGAATCAAAACTTTAGAGCTTCTTTTCAAACAGGTTTTAGAAACCCAACAACACAAGATCAATACATTGGTTTAGATGTTGGAAATGCGATATTGGTTGGTTCTGCTCCAGACAATTTAGATAAAAGTATTCAGTATTTAGATGAAAATGGAGGAACACAATCTATAAGTATTAGAGACGCCTATGAAAATTCTTTTACTGTTGAAAGTGGAGGAACTGTAGCAGCAGACATAGATCTAGTGAAGCCAGAAAAAGTAACTGCTTTTGAAGTTGGGTATAGAGGTTTAGTAAATACAGGAAAGGCTAAAAGAGTTACCGTAGATTTGAGTGTTTATTACAATCAATATGAAGATTTTATTGCTAATAAAAATGTGTTTGTGCGTGGTACAGATAATGCTCTTAAAGTAGCTCAAGTATATACCAACACAGGTGTTGACATTAATTCTTATGGAGCTACTATTGGTTTAAATACAAAGGTTTTAAAAGGATTTGATTTAGGTGTAAATTATACGTATGCAAAGTTTGATTTTGATCAAGCATCAGATCCAAGTTTTGAAGCAGGGTTTAACACACCAGAACATAAAATTAAATTACAGTTTGGTCATACCAACCTATTTGAAAATTTTGGATTTAATTTTAATGCAAGATGGCAAAATGAATTTTTATGGGAATCTACATTTGTAGATGCTATGATAGGTGAAAGATTGGTACTAGATGCACAGATTAATTATGCTGTACCATCCATAAAATCTATTTTTAAAATTGGTGGAGCAAATTTAACCGGTCAAGAATATTTAAGTGCTCCTGGTATTGGAGCAATAGGTTCTCAATATTACATTTCTTGGACAATTAATAATTAAAAATATACTATTATGAAAAACTATAAATATATTGGTTTATTTCTCTTATCATTAGGAATCATTTCTTGTGAAAATAATGATTTTGAACCAATTGAAGCAGCAGTAATGCCAACAGTAGCCTTAGATGCAAATGGCTTAAACTTATCTAAATACGTAGCTGTAGGCGCCTCTTTTACCGCAGGTTACACAGACGGTGCTTTATTTAAAGCGGCTCAAGAAAATTCTTTCCCCAACATCTTAGCATCTAAATTTAGTATGGCAGATGGTGGCGAATTTAATCAACCATTAATGGAAGATAATACTGGTGGTTTTGTAGCTGGTGGAAATGCAGTACAACCTCCAAGGTTGTATTTTAATGGAGTTGGACCTACAAGATTAAACGCTCTGCCAACGACAACTTTAGGGGCAAGAGCAGCAGGTACTTCTTTTAACAACTATGGTATTCCTGGAGCTAAAAGTTTTCACTTAACATTTGCTGGTTATGCAACTTTAAACCCATATTTTGGAAGAATGGCTTCTAGTGCAACTGCAACAGTCATAAACGATGCTACAGCACAACAACCTACCTTTTTTACTTTATCTGAAGTTGGTGGTAATGATGTATTAGGTTTTGCTACTTCTGGGGGATATAACCCTGAAGTAACTGATCCAGTTTCTGGTGCAGTTTTAACACCAGCGTCAAATGCTATTTATCAGTCTGACAGTAGTGTTCACCCTGCAACTTATGGTACCAATGATATTACAAATACAGAGCGTTTTGCTTCTGATTTCTCACGCATGGTTATTGATCTTATAGCTAATGATGCAAAAGGTGTAATTGCAACAGTGCCAAACATTACTTTATTACCTTATTTTACTACAGTACCTTATAACCCCGTGCCTTTAGATGCTGCAAAAGCAACTGCTGTAAATGCTGCTTATGCTCAGTATAATGGTGGTATTCAACAAGCTTTTGGAGCTTTGGTTGCTGGTGGAGTAATGACACAAGCAGCTGCAGATGCAGAAGTAGCAAAAAGAACAATTTCTTTTTCAGCTGGTCAAAATGCAGTAGTAATTGTAGATGAAGATTTAACTGATTTAGGAGCTATAAACCCTGCTTTTGCAGCTTTACCACAATTAAGACAAACAACAGCAGAAGATTTATTAGTATTACCAAGTTCTGCTTTTATAGGTACTTTGGCTGACCCTAGTAACCCTGCAAGTGTAAATGGTGTTGGTGTTCCTTTAGCAGATAAATGGGTATTAACAGCTACAGAATTAGCAGCTGTTATAACAGCTACAGAAGCATATAACACAACCATTAAAGCCATTGCAAACTCTAATAATAATATTGCTTTAGTAGATTTAAATGCTATTTTAATAGAAGCTTCTGGTGGTATTAGGTTTGATAATTATACCATGACAACTAGTTTAGTAACTGGTGGTTTGGTAAGTTTAGATGGTATACATTTAACAGGTAGAGGGTATGCATTAATGGCAAACAAAATTTTAGAAGCTATGGATGCTAAATTTGGCTCTAACTTTACAACAGCTACAAATGGTTTGGCTAAAGCAGATGATTATCCTACAAATTTCTCTCCTACGTTAAGATAGAAAGTTTTAAATTGATAAAAACAAAAAAGGTTGAGCATTTGCTCAACCTTTTTTTATTATTGTTCTTTAAGAAAACATATTTACGGCTCTTTTTAAAGCAGTAATAAATATATCTACTTCTTCTTTTGTATTGTAAAAAGAAAATGAGGCCCTAATGGTTCCTGGTATTTTGTAAAAATCCATAATAGGTTGTGCACAATGATGCCCGGTTCTAACTGCAATTCCTAACTTATCTAATATAGTACCAATATCATAGGGATGAATAGTACCTACGTTAAAAGATATTACAGCTGTTTTTTTTGCGGTTGTGCCAAATATTTTTACACCTTCTATTTTTAAAAGTTCTTCGGTTCCGTATTTTAAAAGCGCTTCTTCATAAGCAGCAATACTATCAAAACCAATAGAGTTCATATAATCTATAGCAGCTCCAAAAGCAATACCACCACAAATATTTGGGGTACCCGCTTCAAACTTATGAGGTAAACCAGCATAGGTTGTTTTCTCAAAAGTTACTGTGTCTATCATTTCTCCTCCACCTTGATAAGGAGGTAATTTTTCTAACCATTCTTGTTTCCCATACAACAAACCCACACCTGTTGGTCCACATAATTTATGTGCAGAAGCTACATAAAAATCAACATTTAAAGCTTGTACATCGGGCTTAATATGAGGTGTTGCCTGGGCTCCATCAATTAAAACAGCCGCATTAAATTTGTGTGCAGTTTCAATAATTTCTTCAATAGGGTTTATGGTTCCTAAGGCATTAGAAACATGGTTACAAAAAACTAATTTTGTCTTTTTGTTTATTAAATTATGATACACTTCCATATCTAAAGAACCATTTTCTAGCATCGGTATTACCTTTAAAATGGCGCCCGTTTTTTCGCATAACATTTGCCAAGGCACAATATTTGAATGATGCTCTAAAGCAGAAACTATAATTTCATCATTCTTTTTTAAAAGTGATGCAAATCCAGAGGCTACCATATTTATAGAATGTGTAGTACCCGAAGTTAGAATAATTTCGTAGGCATTTTTTGCATTAAAATGATGTTGAATTTTAATACGAGCTTCTTCGTACTTATCTGTTGCTTCTTGACTTAAAGTGTGCACACCTCTATGGATATTTGCGTTGTAATTGCTATAATAATCTACAATTGTATCTATAACAATTTGTGGTGTTTGCGACGTTGCAGCATTATCAAAATAGACTAAAGGTTTGCCATTTACGGTTCTCTTTAGAATTGGAAAATCTGCTCTAATTTTTTCAACATTCATCATACAAAATCATTTTAAAATACAAAGATAAAGGTTGATTTTTTAAACTTAGAATAAAGACTATATGATTTTCTTATTTTTACATTACTAAAACTTTCTTTTGATGAAAATATTTAAACGAATTCTACTTTTAATTGCCTTAATTTTATTAATTATAGGTATTTATAACTATCCAAAATTGAACATTTTAGCAGGGTATTCTGCAAAAAACACTGCTTCTTCTGTCTTTGTTGCAAATAGAACTTTGGCATTTACAGATAGTACAGACAATAATTTTTCGCCTGTAAAATTAGCTTTAGATAAAATTGATAAAAAACAAAAGACGGCTACTTCTTCTGTCTTTGGTTTGTTAACCAGAAAAGCCATTGTTAGAGAAGGGTTAGGATCTGTATTAACACTAGATAAAAGCGATGAAACAGCTTCTTATTTAGTACCAAAAAGACTAAAACCAGATAATGTAACACCATTTCCTTATGGGAATGCATCACAAAAAGATAGTGTTTTTAGCAATGTAGATTATCATCAATTAAACAAAACTGTAGCTTCTATTTTCGGAAAAAGAAAAACAAGAGCTGTTTTGGTAATTTATAAAGATCAAATAATTGCAGAAAAATATGCAGAAGGATTTAATAAGGATTCAAAATTATTAGGTTGGTCTATGTCAAAAAGTATCTTAAGTACTGTTTTTGGGGTTTTACAGCATCAAAATAAAATTAATGTGCAAAACAAAGCTCCAATAAATTCTTGGCAAAATGACGCTCGTAAAAATATTACGATCCACAATTTATTACAAATGAATTCTGGTTTGGAATGGGACGAAAATTATGATGAAATTTCTGACGCCACAAAAATGTTGTTTTTAGAACGCGATATGACTAAAATGCAAGAAAACAAACCTTTGGTGGGTAAGCCTAATGAAAGTTTTAACTATTCTTCTGGTACTTCTAATTTACTATCAGGAATTTTAAGAAAACAGTTTGATACGCATCAAGAATACTTAGATTTTTGGTACACGAATTTAATTGATAGAATTGGTATGAATTCTATGGTTATTGAAGCAGATTTAACTGGCAATTACGTAGGTTCTTCCTATTCTTGGGCAACTGCTAGAGATTGGGCAAAATTTGGTTTGTTGTATTTACACAACGGAAATTGGAATGGAGACCAATTGTTTACCAAAGATTGGGTAGCCTATGCAACTACACCCACACCCACTTCAAACGGAACGTATGGTGCACAATTTTGGTTAAATGCAGAAAAACAATTTAAAGACGTTCCTGCAAGCATGTATTTTGCAGACGGTTATCAAGGACAAAGAGTATATGTTTTACCAGATCAAGAATTAGTCATTGTACGTTTTGGACTTTCTTGGTTTGAAGAAAACGTATTTTTGAAAGGGGTTATTGAGAGTATTCAATAAACAAAGGGAGCGAATACTCCCTTTGCTTCTATTTTTTATCAATCTTAACTTTTTTAGTATAAAAGTTACCTTTATCAGTTATAGATCGAACCCTAAATTAACACCTAATTTTTTAGCAATTAGTTTTGTAATACGTTGTTTTACTTCAGGTATTTTAACACTTTCTAAAACCGTATTTGCAAAAGCGTACATTAATAATGCTTTACCTTCCTTTTTAGGAATACCACGTTGTTGCATGTAAAATAAAGCATCTTCATCTAATTGGCCAATGGTACAACCATGAGAACATTTTACATCGTCTGCAAAAATTTCTAGTTGAGGTTTTGCATTAATCGTTGCTTTATCGCTTATTAAAACGTTGTTGTTTTGCTGATAAGCATTGGTTTTTTGTGCTTCTTTTTCTACAATTACTTTTCCGTTAAAAACGCCTGTAGAGCGCTCGTTAAAAATACCTTTATAATCTTGATGACTCTCGCAATTTGGTTCTATGTGATGTACCAAAGTATGATGATCTACATGTTGTTTTCCTTCAACAATGGTAATTCCTTTTAAAATAGAATCTATATGTTCTCCTTTTTGATAAAAATTTAAATTGTTTCTGGTAATGTTTCCTCCAAAAGAAAATGTATGTACAGAAACGACACTGTTAGATTGTTGTTCTATGTAAGTATTATCTACTAAAGAAGCAGTAGTTTCATCGTTCTGGATTTTATAATAATCTACATTAGCAGCTTTGTCTGCAAAAACTTCTGTAACTACGTTAGATAAAACAGGGTTTGCTGTTAAACTTTGATGACGTTCTATAATTTGTACTTGAGCATTTTCTCCAACCACAATTAAATTTCTAGGTTGTAGCATAGTAGCTTCTTGAGAACCTGTTGTAAAATTTAAAATTTGTATTGGTTTTTTAACCTCTGTATTTTTAGGAATATTAATGTAAGCACCTTCTGTAGCAAAGGCTGTATTTAAAGATGTTAAATTATCTTGTTTGGCAATTTTGTTAAAATACTTATCTATGACAGCTTTGTATTTTGGGTTTGTTAATGCAGAAGACATCAAACAAACATCGTAATGCTCGTGTGTAGTTTGCGATAAAAAAGAACTGTATTTACCATTGATAAAAACAATTTTATACGCATCTATTTCGTGGATAAAGTATTTTTTTACATCTGCTAATTCTATAGCTTCTACTTTACTGGGAAATAAACTGTAATCTTGCTTTAAAACAGAATTTAAAGAAGTGTATTTCCAAGCTTCTAGTTTTCTTGAAGGAAAACCTACTTTTTCGAAATTTTGTAGTGCCTCAGAGCGTATTTCGTGTACATCAGAATTTACATCTACATGATTTTCAAATGCTACGTAAGATGATAGTAATTTATCTTGTAATTCCATATTATTGTTCAAAGTTTAAATTTTTTTATTCAAAGTTTTACAACCTTAAATATTAAATTTTAAATAAGAATTAGTTACGCTAATTCTTTAATCCAATCATACCCTTTTGCTTCTAATTCTAAAGCTAAAGAAGCGTCTCCTGTTTTTACTATTTTTCCATCGTGTAAAACATGTACAAAATCTGGTACAATATAATCTAACAAACGCTGGTAATGTGTAATTACAATTACGGCATTATCTTTAGATTTTAGTTTGTTAACACCGTTGGCAACAATACGTAAAGCATCAATATCTAAACCAGAATCTGTTTCGTCTAAAATGGCTAATTTTGGTTCTAACATGGCCATTTGAAAGATTTCGTTACGTTTTTTCTCTCCACCAGAAAATCCTTCATTTAAAGAACGACCTAAAAATTTACGATCTATTTCTAATAATTCAGATTTTTCACGAATCATTTTTAACATGTCTTTGGCAGTCATGTCTTCTAATCCTTTTGCTTTTCTAGTTTCGTTAATAGCCGTTTTTATAAAGTTAGTTACAGAAACACCAGGAATTTCTACTGGGTATTGAAACGATAAAAACACACCATTATGTGCTCTTTCTTCTGGAGCTAGCTCGCTAATATCTTCTTCATTTAGTTCTATAGAACCTTCTGTAACTTCATATTCTTCTTTACCAGCAATAACGTTAGCCAACGTACTTTTTCCAGCACCATTTGGTCCCATAATTGCATGTACTTCACCAGCTTTTACTTCTATATTCAATCCTTTTAAGATTGCTTTTCCGTCTATTTCTGCTTTTAAATTTTCTATTTTTAACATGATATTTATGTGTAATCGAGTAAATGTTTAAATGTGTAATGGTATTTTTTAATTTTAACTATTTAAACGATTTAACGGTTAAACAATTAAACAGATATAAATTTTATTTTTTTATCCTACAGAACCTTCTAAACTGATTTCTAATAATTTTTGTGCTTCTACAGCAAACTCCATTGGTAATTTGTTTAATACTTCTTTACTAAAACCGTTTACAATTAAAGCAATTGCTTTTTCTGTGTCAATTCCACGTTGGTTGCAGTAAAATAATTGGTCTTCACCAATTTTACTGGTAGTTGCTTCGTGTTCTATTTGTGCAGATTTATTTTTTGCTTCTATGTATGGAAATGTGTGCGCACCACAGGCATTTCCCATCAATAAAGAATCACATTGTGAAAAATTACGGGCATTTTCTGCTCTAGAATTTATTTGAACCAACCCTCTATAACTGTTTTGAGATTGTCCTGCAGAAATACCTTTAGATATAATGGTAGACCTGGTGTTTTTACCCAAATGAATCATTTTGGTACCAGTATCTGCTTGTTGATGGTTGTTGGTTACTGCAATTGAGTAAAACTCGCCTACAGAATTGTTTCCTTTTAAAATACAAGAAGGATATTTCCAGGTAACAGCAGAACCTGTTTCTACTTGTGTCCAAGAAATTTTTGCATTGTTTTCGCACAAACCTCTTTTAGTTACAAAATTGTAAACACCACCTTTACCTTCTTTGTTTCCTGGATACCAGTTTTGTACTGTAGAATATTTTATTTCTGCATCATCTAAGGCTATTAATTCTACAACTGCGGCATGTAATTGATTTTCATCACGCATTGGAGCTGTACACCCTTCTAAATAGGAAACATAACTTCCTTTATCTGCTACTACTAAAGTTCTTTCAAACTGTCCTGTTCCACCTTCGTTTATTCTAAAATAAGTAGATAATTCCATCGGACATTTAACGCCTTTTGGAATGTAACAGAAAGAGCCATCAGAAAAAACAGCCGAGTTTAATGCTGCATAAAAATTGTCTGTAGTTGGTACTACTGTACCTAAATATTTTTTTACCAATTCTGGATATTCTTGTATTGCCTCAGAAATTGGCATAAAGATAATCCCTTTTTCTGCTAGTGTTTTCTTAAACGTAGTAGCTACAGAAACTGAATCCATAACAATGTCTACAGCAACATTGGCTAATTTTTTTTGTTCGTCTATAGAAATTCCTAAACGTTTAAAGGTGTCTAACAATTCTGGATCTACCTCATCTAAAGAGTTTAATTTAGGTTTCTTTTTGGGCGCAGAGTAATAGGCAATATCTTGAAATTTTGGTTTTTCATAATGTACATTTGCCCATTCTGGTTCTTCCATTTGTTCCCAAACTCTAAAAGCTTCCAAACGCCATTCAGTCATCCATTCTGGTTCGTTTTTCTTTTTAGAAATTGCTCTCACAACATCTTCATTTAAACCAATAGGAAATGTATCGCTTTCTATATCTGTATAAAAACCGTATTTATATTCTTGTGTTTTTAATTCTTCTTCTAGTTGTTCTTCTGTGTACTTACTCATAATTCTATTTCAATTTTTAAATTCCTTCCCTTTGGGAAGGTTGGGAAGGGCTTTTACAAACTAAAAGATTCCCCACAACCACAGGTTCTATTGGCATTTGGGTTGTTAAATACAAAACCTTTTCCGTTTAAACCTCCAGAATATTCTAAAGTGGTGCCTACTAAATATAAAAAGCTTTTTTTATCTACAATAAGCCTTACGTTGTTTTCTTCAAAAATTTTATCGTCTTCACCTTTTTTGTTATCAAAAGTTAGATCGTAAGATAAACCTGAACAACCACCACTTTTTACGCCAACTCTAACATAGTCTTTAGCTGCGTCAAAGCCATCATCCTCCATAAGTTCTATGACTTTTTTCTTTGCTGTGTCTGAAACTTTTATCATAATTTTAAATAGATTAAATCTAAATTGAGTGCAAATATACAATATAAGTCGTAGAAAAGCACAGAACTTTCATTATCAAAAACGATGTTGTTATTGGTTTTATTGATTATTCTTTAAAACTAGGATTGTTGAGAAAAGAAGGGTCAGAAAGTGTAAGTAAAAAAGCTTTTAAATCCGCTTTTTCTCTGGGAGATAACCCTATACCACCTTGATTTACTTTTTTCATTAAAGGATCTATAGTTGACGATCTTTGTAAACCTTCTGAGTAGTGATTGATTACCTCTTCTAAAGTAGCAAATCTACCATCATGCATATATGGGGCTGTGTAAGCTAAATTTCTAATAGATGGCGATTTGAATTTACCATTGTCATTTGGGTCTCCAGTAACTGCACCCAAACCTAGATCTGTAAAATTGGTATCTATACCATTGTTATGAAATTTGTTATCTGTCCAAAGGGGATTGTTGTTGCTTCCATGGCAATGAAAACAATCTCCCTTAGCTTCGTCCATAAAAATATTGAAACCATTTTCTTCTTCAGTAGTTAACGTTGCTTCTCTTAATAAGTATTTATCAAACTTACTATTGCCAGAAATTAACGTTCTTTCAAATTGTGCAATAGCTTTGGTTACTAAAGTTGAATCTATGTTTGAGCTGCCAAAAGCTTGTAAAAATAATGCTGGATATTCTGGATGATTTTCTAATTTTTGAACAACATTTATCCAACTTTCGTGCATTTCTATAGGATTTGTAACAGGCTCAAAAGCTTGATTTTCTAGGCTGAATTCTTTTCCATCCCAATTAAAAAGTTCGTCGAAATTCCAGGCTAAATTAAATAAAGGCATGGCATTTCTGGTTCCTGATTTTTTATCAATGCCTAAACTAAACTGCTGATTATTTGAAAATGCGTTTTGTGGTTGATGACAACTTGCGCAAGACTGGGCATCATTACCAGAGAGTATTTTATCGAAAAACAACTTTTTACCCAAAGCAACACCTTCTTTTGTTAATGGGTTGTCTACAGGTATTATTGGTGCAATTAATTTATTTGCAAAAAGAGTTGGTATTTCTAACTTGTATGGAACAGGCGAATACATTTCATCTTCTTTTGATGCGCAATTCATCAGAAGGAGAAATGTACATAAAAACAGATATTTTTTTCTCATAATTTAATAGTTCTCGATACAAATTTTTTCATACTTCGAAAATTCACTCGAACTGACAGCCCATGATTATAATATTTATAAAATAATGTTTGACAATATATAATTATTATGCCACATCGAGTGAAATTCTTTTTTCAATAATTTTGTATCGAGATGTTTTTTACGAACCTACTTTTCCTAAAGAAAAAACCGATTTTCCATTGGCACTCATTAATTTCTGGGCTTCAAAATTGGGCATTAAAACCGTATTTAGTTGGTTTAAATCCCATGTATTGGGGTTTTTAAACCACTCTGCTAGGTTTACGTTAATTTCTATGGTTGTATTTTCTTTTAAGTCGATAGCCCCTAAATCTACCTCAAAAGAAGTGTCTTCGAATTTTAAAATATTGGGGTCTGTTCTATCTACAGCTCTAATTGCGTGATAGTTAAAACCAGATTCCTGATTGTTTGTGTCTAAATACTTCCCATCAAATTGCATGTAATGATAGCCACCACCTAACATTTCTGGAACATTAAAGTTTACCGAATTTAAATCTTTATAAATGCCATCTGTATTGTCTGTATCAGAAAAACCGAAAGTAAATTTTAATTGTTGATTTCCTGAAGGAACTTGATTAAATTCGATTTCTAACCCAGTGTTATCACCAACATTTATTAATTGATAATTATTATTTAAATCACCAATATTAATATTAGAAACCACATATCTTAGGCGCTCAATACTTATTAATTCTCCGTTTTTATTAATGAATTTAAATATTTTAAAATCTGATGATGTTACAGGAACACCGTCCCAATTATGCGTAAAATTTAGGGTAACATTAACGTTTTTTATATTTTCACAGCAATTTAATTCTGCTTTACAACCACTAAAAGTGATTACAATAATGAATATGAAACCTATAATTTTTTTCATTTTTTTATTTTATGTTGATGATTAATGCATCTGTAAAACCTTTATTTTCTGGAATATCTCCATTAGAACTACTACTTTCTCCTACTGCAATTATGTTTTTATTGTTGAGTTCTACAGCATCATATAGAAAATCAATTTTAGAACCACCTACAAGTTTTTGCCACTCTATTTCTCCTAATGCATTTACTTTTAGAACCCAAGCATCGTTTTGTCCTTTATTGGTAAAACCTGCATCAGAACTTCGTGAACTTCCAGAAATTACAAATCCGTTGTCTTGTGTTTTAGAAATTGATCGAGCCACATCAAAACTAGTAGCGCCAATTGTTTTTTGCCAAATTAAACCTCCATCAGCATTTATTTTTAGCATCCATAAATCTGCAGCTCCATTATTATTTGTAATATCTTTATCAGAACTTCTTGTATCGCCAACAATCATAAAATTGCCGTCATTTGTTGCTGTTATTCCTCTTGGCTCATCAATTTCTGAGCCTCCATAATTTTTTTCCCAAAGTAAAGTTCCGTCATTAGAAATTTTTAAAATCCAAAAGTCATAACTTCCTTTATTATTGGTAATATCTACATCATTACTATCTGAAGAACCAGCAATAATAAAACTATTATCTTCAGTTTTTACAACACCAAAAGGGGTTTCTGTAAAAGAACCTCCATAGTATTTACTCCATTCTAAATCTCCAGAAACGTTAAGTTTTATAGCCCAGATATCACCACCTGCATGTCTTTGAGTTGATTTTGAATTTCCTTCTCCTCCCGAAGCTGTAACGTCTAAAACACCCATAATTAAATATCCATTATCATCGGTTTGAAGTAAAGTTGTACCGTAATCTGCTCCAGGATAACCAAAGTTTTTTTGCCAAGAAAGGTTTCCATCAGCAGAGATTTTTATCAACCAAAAATCTTGTGAGCCTGCATTTGAAGTTACATTTCCATCAGAACTTTTACTATACCCTAAAAGGGCAAAACCGCCATCATTTGTGGTAATAATATCTGCTCCTCTATCATCATCTGAACCTCCAAAGGTTTTGCTCCAAATTAAAATATCTTCTGATGAGAATTTCATCACCCAAAAATCAAAACCTTCATTATTTTTGGTGGTAATATCTTCATCATTACTTTGAGTATAGCCAAGTATTGCGTAGCCACCATCATTGGTTTTTACGATTGATTGAGTGACATCATTTTTTGAACCTCCATAAGTTTCTGCTGTAATTGTTTCTGCGGTGTTTTCAATTATGATTATAGGGTCTATAACCTCCATTTTAGAGCAATTACATAAAAAAATAAAACTTACTATGTAACAGATATTTTTCATGAAAAAATGGATACGTTTAGTTAACAACTAATTTTTTAATAAGAGTACTATTAACCTTTACAAGGTATATTCCTTTATTTAAATGGGTTGTATTTAAAACGTATTCTGATTGGTTTATAGTGTTTAAATCAATTACTTTTTTACCTAATATTGAAAAAACGCGAACACTATTAATCGTTTTATTATTAGCCATTCTGATGGTTACTTTTTCGGATACTGGATTTGGATATAAAGAAAATGAATTTTTGAGTTGTTGATTTTCTAATCCAAGAGTTCCGCTTTTTCTGATCACAAAAAAACCGTCATCAATATCACTAATAATAATATTCCCACTAGGAAAATAAGGATATACGTTCCAAACTCCATTAAATGCTGTGTTGTTATTATTAGGATAGGTGTCAAAATAACCTACTTCAGTGAAGTTTTTGTTTGTAGCGTCAGAAACATCTATCATTCTAACACCTGCAGTATAACTTGCAAGGTAATAAATATTGTTTTTTACATATCCGTTATGATCTATGGCTGCATTACTTCCTACATAATCGAAATGATATAAAGGATTGTCTAAATCTGTAAAATCAAAAACAATGGTTCTTGTATTGTTTCCTACTCTAAGTTCATCTAATTCATCACCTAAAATAAAATATTTAAAATCTTCTGTAAACCAACCTTGATGAGCATATCTAACATTGGTATAGCTTATTGTAGCGATTGCTTTCGGATTATTTTTATCAGAAACATCTGCAATTACAACTTCATTTTCATTGCTACCAATAAGAATTTCTTTTCCAGTATAATCATTATCAGGTCCGTTATAAGTTACAACTTGCGCATCATGAGAATAACCACCTGCAGCAAAACCACCTTCTGATATAGGATTTAAAGGATCTTGAATATTTATAAATATTGGGCCGCCTATATAAGTAGAGCTTCTACTTGCACCAACTATATAAGCATAACCACTTTCTTCATTAATTACGATATTATGAGCACTTCCAAATTCTGTAAAATGCACATCTGCACTAAATTCTTCAGGAGGAGTTGTAACCGTTCTTAATCGTTTTAAATCAAAAACTTGCATTCCATGGTTAAGTGCTTCACTTACAATAAATGCATAATCTTTATATACTTTTATATCTCTCCAAGAACTATTTACTGTACTTGTTTTAAGAGTACCTAAAATAATTGGAGTTAAAGGATTTGTAATATCTATAAAAACAACCCCTTTGTTTATGCCCATTAAAGCATATTCTTTTTGGGTATTTGGATCTGTCCAACCCCAACTATCATTTCCTTCTGTACCATTTCCTGCCAGAGTATTCAAAGAAATATGAGAAAGTAAATCGTAATTATTACAAGGATATATGTCTGCAAAACCATTAACACAAGGTGTTTGAGCAGCAGTTAAAAAGGCTAAAAAAAAGAGTGAAAATGTAATTTTTTTCATCGCATAAACTTTTACATTTCTCAAAAATACTATTTAATGGTTAAATTATTTAAATAACAGTGTTAAAGTGTTTAGTAGCTTTTTAAAATGTAACTATCTTTGCAAAATGTTAGAAGATAAAAATCAAAGCAAAACCTCTTTAGCTAAACTTGGTGAGTTTGGCTTAATTAACCATATTACACAGTATTTTAAAATCAATCAAGCCTCTTCTGTAAAAGGAATAGGAGACGATGCTGCAGTTTTAGCGACTTCAGACAAACAAACTTTGGTAACTACAGATTTGTTAATAGAAGGTGTGCATTTTGATTTAAGTTATATGCCCTTAAAACATTTAGGGTATAAGGTTGTGATAGTTAATTTATCTGATGTATATGCGATGAATGGAGCTGCAGAACAGATTACGGTTTCTATTGCTGTTTCTAATAGATTTCCTTTAGAAGCTATTGAAGAATTATATGCAGGTATTCAGTTAGCTTGTGACACTTATAAAGTAGATTTAATTGGTGGAGACACCACCTCTTCTACCAAAGGAATGTTACTTTCTGTAACCGCTATTGGGAAAGCCGAAAAAGACAATGTTGTTTATAGAAATGGTGCTAAAGAAACCGATTTAATTGTGGTTTCTGGTGATGTTGGTGCAGCTTATTTAGGTTTGCAGGTGTTAGAAAGAGAAAAACAAGTTTTTAAAGTAGACCCAAATAATCAACCAGATTTAGATAAATATACCTATTTAATTGAGCGTCAATTAAAACCAGAAGCACGTAAAGATGTAGCTGGTTTGTTAAAAGAGTTAGATGTAAAACCTACTGCTATGATTGATGTTTCCGACGGAATTTCATCAGAACTTTTTCATATTTGTACACAAAGTAAAGTAGGTTGTAAGGTCTATGAAGACAAATTACCTTTAGATCCACAAGTAATCTCTACTTGTGAAGAGTTTGAATTAGATTCTACCATGGTTGCTTTAAGTGGAGGTGAAGATTACGAATTGTTATTTACTGTGCCTATTGCCGATTTTGATAAAATAAAAGGCAATCCTAATTTTTCTATTATTGGGCATATTACAGAAGAAAATCAAGGCTTACAACTAGTAACAAGAGCCAACCAAGAAATTGAGCTAAAAGCACAAGGTTGGAATGGAATGAAAGAGGAGTAAGTTTTTAAAAGATTTGTTTGATTACATAGATACGGAACATTTTTTAAAGTGCTTACATCAAACGGAGAAGGCAATTCATCTACATATAAAATTTTCTAATTGATTTTTATACGTCACTTTTTCTTGCAGCTAAAGTTATTGTAAGTTACAATATTGGGTTTTTAATAAAACCTTAACAGAATTTTATAAATGCCTTTAAAGCGGTAATTAATTCCTCTTTGTTTTCAATATGGCTCATGTGCCCACCATTTAAAAACACAATTTTAGTATTGGTTTTTTTAGCCTCTTGTAAAGAGGTTTCTAAGTCTAAAACTGGGTCTTTTTTTCCAGTAATAATTAATTTTTTAAAACTGTTTTCAACCAAAACTGCACTGCTATTTTTACGAATTCGCATACCTTCGTTAGCAGCCATATATCCTTGTATTGGCGTTTGTAAGGCTTCCTGCAAAGCGGCATTTATTTCTGTTTTAAATGTTTTTCTATTTGCTTCGCTAAATAAATTTACAAAAGACATTCTAACCATATTGGTAAAGTTACTTTGTATCATTTTGTTAGCTCTAAAACGTAGTTTTTTACGTTCTTCAGAATCTTCATTAGAGGTTGAATTTAATAAGCACAACCCCTTTATTTTAGAAGGATTATTTTTGGCTAGTTGCAAACTAACATAGCCTCCTAAAGAATGCCCAACCAAAATATATTTTCTAAGTTTTAAGTGTTTTAAAACAGCTTCTATAGCCTCAGAAAAAAGTTCTATAGTATGCACATAACCCAAACAATCGCTTTTTCCATGGCCTAACAAATCTATAGTAACAACCCTGTTTCTTTTTGAAAGTTTCGGTTTTATGGTATTCCACATTGTGGAATTTTCTAAAAAACCATGGATTAAAACCACAGCAGTTCCTTTTCCGACGTCTGAAAAGGAAATTTTTGCATTTTTAAAAGTGATGGTTTTTTGCATCATACAAAAATATGTATATTTTCATCTCTAAATCCATCAATTTATAAACAAAATAAAAGAAATTTAGATTGCTTATTTTACACTCTTTTCACTTTTTTGGATGAGGCAATTTAACTTTACTACCTATTTAGGTGTAAAAGTAGGTTTTATTACTCGAACAGGCTTATTTTTTATTTACGGTGCACTTATTCTATTGGTTCTCTTTTTTCTGAAATCTTTATAGAAAATGCTTTTAGAACTGAAACTTTATAAAGTTTATGCACATAAATTTCAGGCAATTAGGCGCTACTTTTTTAAGTTTTTTTGGTGGCTTTTGCTTGTTTTATAAAATAAGATTAAACAAATATCCAGAAAGGATAATACATAGGGTTACCACACCAAAAAAGATAGTTATTAATCTTAAAGTCATCACTTTTTTTAAAAGCATTGCTTCTGGTAAAGAAAGCCCTACAACACCCATCATAAAAGCAATTGCAGTTCCTAAAGGAATTCCTTTTGCTACTAAAACTTGTACAACTGGCAAAATTCCTGAGGCATTAGAATACATAGGCACTGCTAAAATAGTTGCAATAGGTACTGCAAATAAATTGTTTTTGTCTAAATATTTTTCAAAAAATCCTTCTGGAATATAACCATGCATTAAACCACCAATAGCAATCCCTACTAAAATATAAGGAATAATACCTTTTAAAATTTTTACAACTTCATCCCAAATAACGGACAAACGCGCTGTAAATTTTTTATTTTCTGCTTTAAAAATATGCTGATCTCTTTGTGCATTTTCTAAAACCTCTTTTACCCAAGGTGTTAAAAAACGTTCTAATTTTAATTTTTGAAGGATAATTCCAGAAATCGACCCTAAAAGTACGCCACTTACCACATAAATTAAGGTTGTTTTTAAACCAAACAATCCTATAAAAAGACCAATAGCCACCTCATTTACCAAAGGAGATGTAATTAAAAAAGCAAAAGTAACACCTAAAGGAATTCCTCCTCTTACAAACCCAATAAATAAGGGTACTGATGAACAAGAGCAAAATGGGGTAACCACTCCAAAAAGACTCGCCATTAGATATTCTAAACCATATAATTTATTTCTAGAAAGGTAATTTTTAACTTTATCAACTGGGAAATAACTATTTACAATTCCCATAAAAAAGACCACTACAAAGAGTAGAGTAAGAATCTTTGTAGTATCATAAATAAAAAAATTAAGCGCTTCTGCTAAATGTTGTTCTTTGGTTAAATTAAGAACATCATAAACAAACCAATCTGCCAAATTTTGTATCCAATCAAACATTTTAAATGAGATTTATAACTGAAAAGCAACGAACTTTTTTAAAATAAAAAAAGGAATTTTTTATTTTAAAAACGCCAATATCTCCTCTTTAGAAGGGGTGCTACCTTTTAATGCAACCACATTATTTATAACTAAAGCAGGTGTTGTTAGCACACTAAATTTCATAATTTCTTGAATGTCTTCTACTTTTTCAATAGTTGCATCAATATTATTTTCTGCAACAATATTTTTTACTAGATTGGTAAGTGTTTTACATTTTTGGCAACCAGTGCCTAATATTTTAATATGAGTCATAACACAAAAGTATTTTGTACAAAGGTAAGTTTGTAAATACTTTATAAGTGTGACAAAAGTGACACATGGGAATATTTTTTCTAAGGTTTTTTAAATATGAATACTAAATATCACAAAATCTTTAATCAACTCAATTTCATTTAAAGATTTCCACACCAAATCTTTAAGTTTTTCTGAGAAAATTTAAACAATGATAAATAAAAGAACATCAAAATAAAATAGTTTATTTTTGCTTATATAATTTTAAAGAAACATTTGTTAAATTACTATACATATCCGCATGCAACTTCTAAAGAATGGGTAACTTTTGTCCATGGTGCAGGAGGTAGTAGTTCTATTTGGTATAAGCAAATACGTGATTTTAAAAAACATTTTAATGTATTAATACTTGATTTACGAGGTCATGGAAATAGCAAGCCATCTTTAAAAGATACCTTTAACCCTAAATATACTTTTGATTCGATTACCAATGATATTGTTGAGGTTATAGAGTATTTAAAGATTGAAAAATCGCATTTTATAGGTATCTCTTTAGGAACTATTTTGATACGTAATTTGGCAGAAAAAAAACCAGAATTAGTGCAAAGTATGATCATGGGAGGTGCCATTATTAAATTAAATATCCGTTCTCAAATACTAATGAAACTCGGTGTAATTTTTAAATCGGTGGTACCATACATGCTATTGTATAAGTTTTTTGCATTTATTATTATGCCAAAAAAAAATCATAAAAAATCGAGATCGTTATTTGTAAATGAAGCTAAAAAACTTTACCAAAAAGAGTTTATAAGATGGTTTAAATTAACTTCAGAGATAAACCCGTTATTACGTTTTTTTAGAACAAAAGATATTAAAATACCTACTTTATATGTAATGGGTGCAGAAGATCATTTGTTTTTACCTTCAATAAAAAATATAGTTGCTAAACATGTTACATCTTCTTTATTTATAGTTGATAAATGTGGGCATGTTGTAAATGTAGAACAGCCAGAAACGTTTAATACAGAAACTATTAAATTTATTGAATCTTTAGCATAAAAAAAGTGAGTTTATTATGGGTTCATAATATCCTCAATTTCATCTGCTTCAATAGGTATATTTTGCATTAAATTAATAGGATCTCCTTGTTCTTGAATCACAACATCATCTTCTAAACGAATACCAAAACCTTCTTCTGGAATATAAATACCAGGTTCTACAGTAAATACATTATTTGCTTGCATTGGCTCGTGTAATAAGCCATAATCATGTGTATCTAAGCCAATATGGTGACTTGTACCATGCATAAAATACTTTTTGTAAGCAGGCCAGTTTTTATCTTCATTTTGCACATCAGCTTTGTCTATTAAACCTAGTTTTAATAATTCTGATGTCATCAATTTACCAACTTCTACATGGTATTCTTTCCAAATTGTACCAGGAACTAATAATTTTGTAGCTTCTTTTTTAACCTGATTAACAGCATTGTAAACGGCTTTTTGTCTGTCTGTAAATTTACCAGACACAGGTACCGTTCTAGACAAATCACTTGAGTAATTTGCATACTCTGCGGCAGTATCAAACAAAATTAAATCGCCAGCTTTACATTGCTGATTGTTCTCTGTATAATGCAAAACATTGGCATTGTTTCCAGAGGCAATTATAGGTGTGTAAGCAAAACCTCTAGATCTATTTCTTACAAATTCATGCAATAACTCAGCTTCAATTTCAAATTCCCAAACACCAGGTTTTATAAAGTCTAAAATTCGTCTAAACCCTTTTTCTGTGATGTTACAGGCTTGTTGCATTAAATCTAATTCAATTTGGTCTTTTACAGAACGTAAGCGTTGTAAAATAGGATTGCTTTTTGCTACCGAATGTGCAGGGTGTTTAGCCAACAACCATTTTGTAAATCGATCTTCACGAGTTTCAGTTGCTACATTTGCTCTGTAATGTTCGTTGGTGTTTATGTAAAAAGTATCTGCGTAAGACGCCATTTCAAACAAGACTTTTTCTAGGTCTTGCAACCAATAAATGGTTTGTATACCACTGGTTTTTGTAGCGGCCTCTTTGGTTAATTTTTCGCCTTCCCATACAGCAATATGTGCATTTGTTTCTGTTAAAAATAAAATTTCACGCAAATTTTTATTAGGGCAATCTGGAAACAGCATTAAAACACTTTCCTCTTGATCTACTCCACTTAAATAAAAAATATCTCTGTGTTGTTGAAAAGGCATTGTGCTATCTGCAGAAATCGGATAAATATCATTAGAATTAAAAACAGCAATACTATTTGGCTTCATTTTAGAAGCAAAATTTTTACGGTTTTTTATAAATAATTGGGCGTCTATTTGATGGTATTTCATATTGAATATTCTTTAAAACTCAAAGGTAAGAAATCTAAACACCAACATGAAATACGAAATGTATAACAAGCACTTTGTCACGTTGTAAACGTTTCAACCAAAAGTGACAAAGCAATGTGTGAGACGCTTACAGCGTGACATATCGTATGAAAAAAATTCTACAAAAAAACTAATTTCCCCCTTTGGGGGATAAAAGGGGGCTATCTTCTTTTTTTTGGCGCTCCAGTTCTACCTCTACCAGAAGTAGCTCCAGCAGGTTTATTTTCTTTAAAATGTAGTTTTCTTTTTGGTTTTCTTTTTGATGCAGAACTAGTTTCAGTACCTGATTTTCTATTGGAGTTTGTTGTTTTTTTCTTTTTACCAAAAGACTTTTTGCTTTGTGTTGCAGCTCTTTTAGGTGGTGCAGTATCTGTAGGCTCAAAACCTTCTAAAATGGTAGATTTTAATTTTTCTTGTAAAAGTTTTTCTATTTCGTTTTGGTATTCAGTTTCTTCACTACACACAAAAGAAATAGCCTCTCCAGCTGCACCTGCTCTACCAGTTCTACCAATTCTATGCACATAATCTTCGGGTACATTTGGCAATTCGTAATTAATAACGTGTGGTAATAAAGGAATATCTAAACCACGAGCAGCAATGTCTGTAGCCACCAAAATTTTAATTGTATTTTCCTTAAAATTTTTCAGCGCTTTTGTTCTGGCCCCTTGGCTTTTATTACCATGTATAGCAGCAGCAGAAATACCTGCTTTCATTAACTTTTCAGTTAACTTATTAGCACCATGTTTCGTTCTTGTAAACATTAAAACTTGAGACCAATTATTATCTTTTATCAATTTAATAGCCAACTCAGTTTTTTGTTTTTTATCAACCTTGTATACTTTGTGTGTAACCTTTTTTGCAGTCGAATTCTGTGGTGCAGTTTCTACAGATACAGGATTTTTTAAAATACCAGCAGCTAATTTTTTTATATCATTAGAAAAAGTAGCAGAGAACAGAAGGTTTTGCCTTTTTGCAGGCATAAAACTGATTATTTTGTTAATATCTCTAACAAAGCCCATGTCTAACATTCTATCTGCTTCATCTAAAATTAATACATCTACACGTTTAAAAGACACAGCTTTTTGGTTATGTAAATCTAATAATCTACCAGGTGTTGCCACTAAAATATCTACACCTCTTTTTAAAGTTGCTATTTGTTTTGCTGGCTTTACACCCCCAAAAACAACAGCAGAATATATGTTTAAATATTTACTATACTCTCTAACGTTTT
>Ga0209771_1000247_pt1 | contig 35627 bp, 30 predicted proteins | sample SaaInl59LU_5_DNA_FD_184639 | JGI IMG/M metagenome (GOLD analysis project Ga0209771, IMG submission 184639) | Marine microbial communities from expanding oxygen minimum zones in the Saanich Inlet - ESP_59LU_5_DNA (SPAdes) (version 2) | ecosystem: Environmental > Aquatic > Marine > Intertidal zone... | reverse complement strand
CTTCATCATCATAATGATAACGCAACCCAATTTCAACATCATGAAACACATTTGCATTGTCCCAATGGAAATCCAATTTAGTTTGAACTCCTTTAGAGAGATAACTTCTGTTGTTTGCTTTTAAGATAAATGCGTTTGCATCAGAATCGGAAGTCCCATTAATAATATCCATATAGCTAGGGTAGTTTTGAGGAGCCTCTAATATTTTAGAAATCTTCACTTTCTCACCACCAAACACCACATCATTTAGCTTATACCAATTTCGTGAGAAATCGTTGTAATAAGCGTTGCTCGTAATTCTCAAAAACTTAGATACATCTATTTTATGAGTCACCATAAACTGAAGATGCTCATTCGTCATTTTATCTTTTTGGGATGCTGCATATCGATCGAAAGGATTGGATTTAAAATCTTCAGTCGTTAAACCTAGGTATGTTTCATTAGAAGTTTCATCCGAATATTGAAATTTAAATTCAAGCGATTGTTTGAATTTTGTATCCAGTTTATTTTGAAGCTTAAATTTGGCTACAACATCGTTTTTGTCAAAGCCTGTATTGTCGCCATTTTGTAAGTTTTTGAAACCATCAGAATTATTATTTAGATACTCCACCGAATATCCAATATTAGTTTTTGAATCTCCAATTTTTAAGTGTGTTTGCCCCGTATTAAAGCTACCATAACTCGTTTGTATACTTCCTTTAAAACGATCCGGTATTTGAGTACTTACTAAATTTATAGCACCACCTGTTGTAAAAGGTCCGTACTGTATTTGACTACTTCCTTTTAGAATTTCAACAGCTTGCATTCTGGCTACAGAAGGAAAATAATAGGCTGCAGGTGCACTGTAAGGAGCTGGTGCAATAAGAACGCCATCTTCCATGATAGATATTTTTGCACTACGTTCTGGAGACGTTCCACGTAGACTGATATTTGGGCGCAATCCATAGCCATCTTCTTCGTATATATTTACACCAGGTACCGCTCTTAAAACTCTATTGATATCTGAATAAGAGAATTTTTCTAATTCTTCTGGCGAAAGGTAAAATGAAGATCCTGTTCTGTTTTCAGCTTCATATTTACTGCCAAAAATCACTTGTGAGTTAATGAAAACAGGTTCCAGTTTTTGTATGGAATCTATTTGTTTTGTAGATTCCTGGGCATTTAATATGCCAATTCCAAATAGGGTAATTTTGAATAAATTATTCATTTTATTTAGATTGATTAAAAATAACGTTTGATTTCAGGCGCAAAGTTACAAATGAATATTAGTTTTACAAAGCTTATTTAGAATAAATAAAAATAAAAAAATTAAAACACTGAAAAACAGTACATTATAAACAAAATATTATTAGTTTTATAATAAACACCTACTCAGTAGTGCTTTTTTATGTCAAAAGATATGTGAATTCATGTTTTTTGTTAAATAATAGAGTATTATGACTTAATGAACTAAAAAATATCTTAAATTTGCATGCAATTATAAGCTATATGCTATGAATGCACATCTATCCAAAATTGTCGGCGAAGGTCTTACTTACGATGACGTCCTTTTAATACCAGCCTATTCAGAAATACTACCACGTGATGTGAGTATTAAGTCTAAATTTTCCAGAAATATTTCATTGAATGTTCCAATCAGTTCAGCTGCAATGGATACAGTGACAGAGAGTAAAATGGCCATTGCTATGGCTCGTGAAGGAGGGATTGGCGTGTTGCATAAAAACATGACTATCGAGCAGCAAGCTATTAAAGTACGCAAAGTAAAACGTGCCGAAAGTGGTATGATTATCGATCCGGTAACTTTGCCATTAGATGCGACTGTTATGGACGCACAAATGAGTATGAAGGAGCACCGTATTGGAGGAATTCCAATTATTGATAAAGAGGGCTACTTAAAAGGAATCGTTACCAATAGAGATTTAAGATTCGAAAAGCAAAGTGCTCGTCCTATTACAGAAATCATGACCACTGAAGGTTTGGTAACCACTTCTGAAGGTACCTCTTTACAGCAAGCAGAGGTTATATTACAAAAGAATAAAATTGAAAAATTACCGGTTGTTGATGCCGATTTTAAATTAGTGGGCCTTATCACTTTTAGAGATATTACAAAACTAACACAAAAACCTATTTCTAATAAAGATAGCTTTGGTAGATTGCGGGTTGCCGCTGCCATTGGCGTCACACATGATGCTGTGGATCGTACTGCAGCTTTAGTAAAATCTGGAGTAGATGCCGTTATTATAGATACGGCTCACGGACATACCAAAGGAGTTGTTGGAGTTTTAAAATCCATCAAAACAAAATTCCCTGACCTTGATGTAGTTGTTGGAAATATTGCTACTGCGGAAGCTGCAAAATATTTAGTGGATGCAGGTGCCGATGCGATTAAAGTCGGAATAGGACCAGGATCAATTTGTACAACACGGGTAGTAGCAGGAGTTGGATTTCCACAATTTTCAGCCGTACTTGAGGTTGCCGCAGCACTTAAAGGAACAGGTATTCCAGTCATTGCAGATGGAGGGATTCGATATACTGGAGATATTCCAAAAGCAATTGCCGCTGGTGCCGACTGTGTAATGTTAGGATCACTTTTAGCAGGCACCAAAGAATCACCTGGAGAAACCATCATTTATGAAGGTCGAAAATTTAAATCTTACCGAGGTATGGGTTCTGTTGAAGCTATGAAAGAAGGAAGTAAAGACCGTTATTTTCAAGATGTTGAAGACGATATTAAAAAATTGGTTCCAGAGGGTATTGTAGGGCGAGTTCCTTACAAAGGAGACCTTTATGAGAGCATACATCAATTTATTGGAGGTATCAGAGCAGGCATGGGCTATTGTGGTGCTAAAGACATTCAAACGCTTAAAGAAACAGGTCGCTTTGTGAAAATTACATCTTCAGGAATCAGCGAAAGTCATCCGCATAATGTCATGATTACAAAAGAAGCTCCTAACTATTCTAGGTAGGAAGTTCAGTTTCCATTTTTTTAATGTTATTAGGAGTGTACAGTTGTATTTTCCCTTATAATTAGTATTTTTGATTTTCATAAAATTTAATAACATGCAAAAAACGTTCCTACTTTTAAGCACAGCCTGCTTTTCATTTTTTATATCAAATGCTCAAATAGCAGACGATGATACGTTACTTACAATTGCGAGTACCCCTGTTTCTGCAAATGAATTTGTTAGAGTTTACAATAAAAACCTAAACTTAGTTCAAGATGATTCTCAAAAAGAAATAGATTCTTATTTAGAACTCTTTATCAATTACAAATTAAAATTAACTGAAGCAAAAGCTTTGAGATATGATAAAGACCCTGTATATCTTAAAGAATTTCAGTCGTATAAAAATCAATTAACTCAATCTTACTTAACAGATAAAAATGTGACAGATGATTTAGTTCGAGAAGCTTATGATCGAACTACGAATGAAGTCAAAGCTCAACATATTTTAATATTATTAGATGAGGTAGAAACAGACACCTTAGCGGTCTATTCAAAAGTTGAAGCCTACAGAGAACGTCTTGTAAATGAAGATTTTGAATCCTTAAAAAAAGAACTCCACAATGGTAAAAATATTTTTGTAGAAGATTTAGGATATTTCTCTGCTTTTAAAATGGTTTATAATTTTGAATCGGCTGCCTATGCCACCGAAGTTGGTGCCGTTTCTCAACCTTTCAGAACTAGATTTGGATTTCATGTTGTAAAAATTTTAGAAAAACGAAAATCAAGAGGGCAAGTAAGTGTAGCTCATATTATGATTGCAAACACACAAAAAGACAGTACACTAGTAGCTAAGGATCGCATCCAGGAATTACACCGATTACTGCTTCAAGGCGATGATTTTGGAGAGTTGGCAAAACAATTTTCAGATGATAAAAGCAGTTCAAATCGAGGTGGTGAACTTAGTCCTTTTAAGTCTGGTCAAATAAACTCTGAAATCTTTGAAACAACAGCCTTTGAACTCAACCCCTCCAATCCAATATCTAAACCAATTCAGACGCAGTTTGGATGGCACATTTTAAAATATATCAATAAAATACCGGTAAAATCTTTTGAAGAACTACAACCAGAATTGGAAAGCCAAGTTGGAAAAGATTCGAGGTCTCAACTTGTAAAAGCAAAAATGTTAGAGCGATTATTAGTAGAATATCAGGTTGAAAACCCAAACTCTAAGTTGATGAATGTCGAATCAAATCTCACTTATATTACATCTGAGAAAGCTTGGGAGTTTTCTAAGGATTTTGATAACAACCTCCCTTTTTTGACGATTAAAAACCAAAGTTATACCTATCAAGACTTTTTGAACTTCATAAACGCAAACCAAAAAACTAATAAAAAAGAATGGACAACAGCTGTAGTTGTAAAAAAGCAATATGCTTCCTTTTTAGAACAATCTGTTATCCAATATAAAAAAGACAACCTTGAGAGTGAAAATGAAGAATTTGCCCATATTCTTAATGAATACAGAGAAGGCTTGTTGTTGTTTGAATTGATGCAAGACAAAATTTGGGAAGGTGCTAAAAACGACTCTATAGGTCTGCAAGAATTTTACAATGCGAACAAACAAAACTATGTTTGGCCTGAAAGAATTGAAGGTTCTGTAGCCAGATCAACAAATGCTAAGTACATCAAAAAAGTTCAAAAGTATTGGCAAAAAAACTCATCAAATGAAGCAATTGATGAAGCAATTAATAAAGATCAACAAAATGTTATATTTTCAAATGGTGAGTTAGAACTAGACCAAGCGCCATTACCTAAAAGTTTTAATGTCAGAACTAAAACACCAATTTCCGAAGTGATTAAAGAAAATAATAGTTTTTATGTTGTTAATGTTAAAGAATTCAAACCAAAATCCCAAAAAACTTTTGAGGAAGCCAAAGGCCAGCTTATCGCCGATTATCAAATTGCCTTAGAATCGAAGTGGACTCAAGAGTTACGTGCTAAATTTAAGGTGGATGTCAATGAGTCTGTACTTGCAAAAGTCAATGCATTAATTTCTAATTAATTTTGAAACAATTCAATCAATTTTTAGTATGTTTATTTTTGATATTAGCGTCTTGTAATTTAAGGACTACAAACACTAATGTGAATCCGTTAGCACGCGTCAATGATGCGTTTTTGTTTGAAAGTGATATAGATTTTAATTTTGTAAAAGGACAATCACAGTCAGATAGTATCATTTATGTTCAAAATATTATTAATAATTGGGCCACTACTCAACTTCTAATTGATGGTGCTAATTTAAACCTAACAAAAGATACACAAACGGAGTTTGAACAACTAGTTCAGCAGTATAAGAGTGATCTTTATACTTCTGCGTACGTGGAAGCCTTGGTCAACAACAATTTAGATACACTAATATCAAAACAAGAATTAGATAACGTATACTCAAGGAATAAACAACTTTTTGTTTTAAAAGAAGATCTTTTAAAAATGAGGTATTTGAATATAAACACAAAGTTATCCAATTTAGAAGAAGTCAAAAAACGGTTCAAACGGTTCAATGAAGAAGACAAAAAACGCTTAGACTCAATATCCATTCAGTTTAATTCTTTTTATCTAAAAGACTCTATTTGGATAAAATCTGAACAAGCAATTTCTAAAATCAAACCCTTACAGTTAGGATTTAATAAAGTACTGTTAAAAAAACCAAATTTTATACAGCTCAAAGATTCTTTAGGGTTATATTTGATGCAAATTAATGAGGTTTTAGAGCGTGGTAGTCAAGCACCCATCGAGTACGTACTACCAACGTTAAAACAAATTGTCGTTAATAACCGAAAGCTAAAACTCATCAAACAACTAAAAAGTGATATAGTTAATGATGCCATTAAAAATAAAAAATTTGAAATTTATAATTAAATCATACGTATTAGGATTCCTTTTTTTGACAACTTTCTCTTCTTTTTCTCAAGAAATTATAGATGAAACTGTTCAAGTACAAGCGCCAAAAGTAGCTACCATTGATTCTGTAACAGATGCTGTTCAACGTGTTAAGATTGACGGAGTTGCTGCAGTGATAGGAGATTTTGTCATATTAGATTCTGATATCGACAAACAATTTATTCAATTAGAAGCCGGTGGAATTTCTACAGAAGACATTACGCGATGTCAGCTTTTTGGAAAACTTTTAGAAGACAAACTCTACATTCACCATGCCATTCAAGACAGTATTGAAGTAAATGATGCAGAGGTTAAATCTTATGTTGACCAACAACTTGAAGGATTTGCAGAGCAGATTGGTTCTATGGAGAAATTGATTGCCTACTACAAGAAGTCATCTGAAAAAGAACTTAGAGATGAAATGTTTGAGTTGAACAAAAATGGCAAAATGGCATCTATGATGCAACAAACTATTATTGAGGAAATTGAGGTCACTCCAGACGAAGTGCGTCAATTTTTTAACAAAATTGCAGAAGATGAACGTCCGCAATTTGGTACTGAAATGCGAGTTGCTCAAATTGTTGTCGTTCCAGAAACAACACAAAAAGAAGTCGATAAAGTAATCAATCGTTTGAACGAGTTTAGAGCTGATGTTTTGGATAATGGAGCAAGTTTTACCACCAAAGCTGTTCTTTATACCCAAGACCCTGGATCTAAAAGAACTGGTGGAAAATTCACACTCAACAGGAAACGCCCTGTAATGGTTAAAGAATTTAGAGAAGTTGCTTTTTCATTGCAAGAAGGCGAAGTATCGAAACCTTTTAAAACCGATTTTGGATACCATATTATTAAATTAGAAAAAATAAGAGGACAAGAGTTTGATGTCAGACACATTCTATTAATTCCAGAAGTGACTCCAACTGCCATCCAATTAGCAAAAGAAAAACTTGAAAAAGTAAGAGAAAGCATTGTTAATGGCGAAATCACATTCGCAGAAGCGGCAAGAGAAGCAAGTGACGAAGAAGAAACAAAGTTTGATGGAGGTCAACTGCGAAACCCTGAAACGCAAGACTATAATTTTGAACTCACTAAAATGGACCCTGAATTGTATTCTCAAATCCAGAATCTAAAAGATAATGAAGTGAGTCCAGTTCTCAAAGATCAAGACCGAATTCACCCAGTTAAGTTTAAGATTTTAACCGTCACTGCACGTGTCGATGAGCATGAAGCTAACTTTGCACAAGATTACTTAAAGATCAAAGCCCTTACACTACAAGAAAAACAATTGAATGCAATAGAAAAGTGGCAAGAAGAAAAAATTATGGATACTTATATTAAAATTAATGGTGAGTTACGAACTTGTGATTTTAATAGTAACTGGTTTAAAATTAACTAAGCCATGTCAGATGTTGCATCCTTAAAACACCACCTCAATAAATACGAGACTTTAAAGCAGGAAATTTCTAAAGTCATTGTAGGTCAAGACGCTGTCATAGATCAAATTCTCATCTCTATATTTTCTGGTGGCCACTCGCTATTGGTTGGGGTTCCTGGACTGGCAAAGACTTTAATGGTAAATACTATTGCAAAGGGACTAGGATTGGATTTTAAACGCATACAATTTACACCAGACCTAATGCCTAGTGATATTTTGGGAAGCGAAATACTAGACAATGATCGTCAGTTTAAATTTGTCAAAGGCCCTATTTTTTCAAACATTATATTGGCCGACGAAATTAATCGTACGCCACCAAAAACGCAAGCCGCACTTTTAGAAGCGATGCAAGAGCGTTCGGTTACCATTGCTGGACATCATTACAAATTGGATGCGCCTTACTTTGTGTTGGCCACTCAAAACCCCATAGAACAAGAAGGTACCTATCCGCTTCCAGAAGCTCAGTTGGATCGTTTTATGTTCTCTATCAACCTAACATATCCAAGTTTTGAAGAAGAAGTGCAGGTTGTGAAGCAAACAACCTCAAAACTTCAGTCTGAAGTTGAAGTTGTTTTTTCTGCTAGTGAAATTTTAGAATTCCAAGCACTTATTAGAAAAATTCCAGTCGCTGACAACGTAATTGAATATGCCGTTAAAATGGTAGGGAAAACCCGACCAAAATCTTTAGAAGCCACTGAACTTATCAAACAATACATAGACTGGGGCGCCGGACCAAGAGCCTCTCAAAACCTAATTTTAGCTGCTAAAACTTACGCGGTGATCAACGGTAAACTTTCACCAGACATCGAAGATGTTCAGGCCGTTGCTATTAGCATTCTTCGCCACAGAACTATTAAGAATTATAAGGCAGAAGCTGATGGTGTTTCAATAGAGTCTATTATTGAAAGTTTGTTTTAATTCTGCTTTCATTATTTTATCGCTAATTTTTACATCAAATATTGTTAATAATTTAATTTATCAATGTAAATCATACTTTTAATTAAATTATAGTTATCACGCTTTCTTATTCCTGTTTTAATTGAGGATAATTTTATTTAATTCGTATTTTTACGAACGATTATTACGAAATAAAATTATTTAGATTATGGCTTTCGATATAAATGTTATTAAAGAAGTGTACCGACAAATGCCGGGACGTATTGAAAAAGCACGTCAGCTTGTTGGACGTCCACTTACATTATCAGAAAAAATTCTTTACAGTCACCTTTGGGATGTCAATGCTGCAAAAGCTTATGAGCGCGGAAAAGATTATGTAGATTTTGCGCCCGATAGAATTGCGTGTCAAGATGCAACAGCACAAATGGCATTATTGCAGTTTATGCAAGCAGGTAAAAAACAAGTAGCAGTTCCTACAACAGTGCATTGTGACCACTTGATTCAAGCGAAAGTTGGTGCTACTAAAGATTTACAATTTGCGTTAAATAATAGTAATGAAGTATTTAACTTCTTAGAATCTGTATCTAATAAATATGGGATCGGTTTTTGGAAGCCTGGTGCTGGAATTATTCACCAAGTGGTATTAGAAAACTATGCCTTTCCTGGCGGCATGATGATTGGAACAGATTCACATACCGTAAATGCGGGTGGATTAGGAATGATTGCCATTGGTGTTGGTGGAGCTGATGCTGTGGATGTGATGGCAGGGATGGCTTGGGAACTTAAATTCCCAAAACTCATTGGGGTTAAATTATCAGGAAACCTTTCGGGGTGGACAGCTCCAAAAGATGTGATTCTTAAAGTTGCTGGAATTCTAACCGCTAAGGGTGGAACAGGAGCCATCGTAGAATATTTTGGACCTGGCGCAACCTCTATGTCTTGTACTGGAAAAGGAACCATTTGTAATATGGGTGCCGAAATTGGTGCTACGACTTCCACTTTTGGATATGATGAATCTATGGAGCGTTATTTGCGTTCTACAGATCGAAATGATGTCGCAGATGCCGCTAATCAAGTGAAAGATTCATTAACAGCAGATCCGGAAGTATATGCATCACCAGAAGATTATTTTGATGAATTAATAGAAATTGATTTATCTACATTAATGCCACATATCAACGGTCCTTTTACGCCAGACTTAGCGACGGAAGTAGGAACCATGACAGACAAAGCCAAAGCAAACGATTGGCCTTTAAAAGTAGAGTGGGGCTTGATAGGATCTTGTACCAATTCGTCTTATGAAGATTTATCACGAGCCGCTTCTATAGCTCAACAAGCACTCGATAAAGGTTTGGTGACCAAAGCAGAATTTGGAATCAATCCTGGATCAGAACAAGTCCGTTTTACAGCAGATCGTGATGGAATTTTAGAAGTCTTCGAAAACTTAAACGCTAAAATATTCACCAATGCCTGTGGACCATGTATCGGACAATGGGCACGTTACGAAGACCCTAAAAATGCACCTAAAAATAGTATTGTTCACTCCTTTAATAGAAACTTTGCCAAACGTGCGGACGGCAATCCAAACACCCATGCTTTTGTAGCCTCTCCAGAAATGGTCGCTGCGATTGCGATTTCTGGACGTTTAGATTTTAATCCCTTAACAGATGCACTAATAAACAAAGATGGTGAAAAAGTCATGTTGGATGAGCCAACAGGACATGAATTACCCGAAGAAGGATTTGCAGTGGAAGATGCGGGGTATTTAGCTCCTGAGGAAGATGGTAGCCACGTAGAAGTGTCGGTTGCTTCAGACTCGGAACGTTTAGAACTCTTAACCCCTTTTGAGCCAATTGGAACTACAATTGATGGTGCCAAACTATTAATCAAAGCACACGGAAAATGTACTACTGACCATATTTCTATGGCGGGACCATGGTTGCGTTTTAGAGGGCATTTAGATAACATCTCAAACAACTGTTTGATTGGTGCTGTGAATGCGTTTAATATGAAAACCAACTTTGTAAAAAATCAATTTACAGGGGATTATGATGCAGTACCAGCGACGCAACGTGACTATAAGTCTAATGGTGTTCATACGATTGTAGTAGGTGATCATAATTATGGGGAAGGCTCTTCAAGAGAACACGCGGCGATGGAGCCACGGCATCTTGGAGTGGCTGCAGTGCTTGTAAAATCATTTGCACGTATCCATGAAACCAACCTTAAAAAACAAGGTATGTTAGGATTGACGTTTGCAACGGAATCTGATTACGATTTAATTCAAGAAGATGATACTTTTAATTTTGTAGATCTGAATGCATTTGCACCAGGAAAACCCTTGACCATTGAAGCGGTTCATGCAGATGGTTCTAAGGATACAATCATTGCAAACCATACCTATAATGATTCTCAAATAGAATGGTATAACGAAGGTTCTGCATTGAACCTGATTAAAAAACAAAACGCATAGACTGGAGTTGATTCAATTAAATGCGCTGAAAGTCTTTTTGATTTTTAATATATTTAAAAACGAGACCAATTTCTTATTTAAGTATGAAATAGGTCTCGTTTTTTATTAATAAAATGGGTTGAGAACCCATGTTTTAGTAATCAAAATACTGAATAGACACCCAAAGTACTCCTTTAGTTTTGTCAAACAAGACATAAGAATTTGATTTTTTACCCTTTTTTGATTTATAATAATGCATATCAAATTTCAGAGAATCTGTATTAAAGTTTATGAAGTCAATTTCAGGATACTTTGAGTCCAACTTCTTAAGTTTATTGTCTTCTATATAACGATCACCATCAAAATCAGCTAAATTAAATTCAAAATACGCCTTTTTGGTATTAATTGATTTTAGATACACACAGTCTGAATCAATGATAGAAGGAATGTTGATTTTCGCATTTATTTCAATATTATCAATATTTGCCCATTCACAAGTCCGCTGGTTGGCTATAGAAATAACAAGACTTCGGAGCCCTAATACAAATACAAGCACTAGAACCAAGAGGCCCGAAGCTCCAAAGAGAACATACTTGTATTTAGATTTCATTTGTTTTGTGAAATTTCTTTACAAAAAGCTCTGTCAGAAATAAATTACAAAGAATCATGGTATAGGCATAAATACTGTCTTCTACTGGGATAGTTCCCATACGGATGCCTAAATTTTCGGCATTGTTATACCATACAACTTGGTCCTCAATAAAGCTTCCTGTTAAGATGCCATTGACTATGAAAAAGGGAATCAACATCACCAAAAACGTCAGTAGAAAATGCTGGAGCAATTTGATGTTGTATGTATAAACGAGCAATGTGAGTGGAATTGCCAAACTAAAATTAATCACGGTATACCATTTGTCATAATTCACAACAGCAAGAACAAGCAACAAAGCCATAAGTCCGTTACTAATCCATTTTGTGCTGGTTTTGTTAAGCTTCAAATTTGGGAAATAGAGCAGGAGTGCATAATGCGTAAACACACAAGCAAATGGAATACAGATAAAAAATAACCATTCTTCAATAGGAAGTCTTAAAAATTTTGTTCCTAAAAAATAAGTGTCATTAAATCCCCAGATTTTATGCAGTGTAAAAATCACATCCCATGGAATAAAAATGACCATGGTCAATAGGATCGAAATGAAGATCCATAAAAATCGCTTGTGAAGTTGCAGTCTTGGGTGAAAACTATATAAAAATGGCACTGAAACAGACCCTAAGTTTAATAAAAGATAGAGTGTGTTCATTTGTTAGCGTTTAAAGTATTTGAACGGTACAAATAACATTCCATAACATTCGCCATCGCCCTTTCCAAGGTGTTTGTGATGGATTTTATGTGCACGTCGCAATCCTTTTGCATACCAGTTATTAGCGTTTCTAAAATACTTAAACCGTTGATGTATAAAAATATCATGCACAATAAAATAGGTCGCGCCATAAGCCATAATTCCTAAACCTATGGGGAGTCCAGCCCAAAATCCTTCGTAACTCCAAAAGTAAAAACAGGTCATACTAACAACCGCATAGAATATAAAAAAGGCATCATTACGTTCAAACCAGCTTTTGTGGTCTTTGTGATGGTGGTCTCTGTGTAGGTTCCATAAAAAACCATGCATCACATATTTATGTGTAAACCACGCCATAAATTCCATGGTCGTAAAAGTGCCTAAAAAAACGAGTATCCAATAAAATGTGTTCATAATATGGGTTATAATAGATTGAGTTGGTATTTAACATAGCTACGGGTAAGTAGCTCTACTTTTTTGTAATCAGGTACTCGAATTCGGGTACTTTTAATTTCGAGTGCAGGAGTTGTTTTTAGTTTTTTCAGAAGTTGATTGTAATAGCGATACGCCATAAAAACACCAAACTTTGCATCTAAAGGCAGTTGTTTAATACCTTTTAATCCTTCTGAAAAATCATTCTCAATATCGTCAATAATAGCTTGTTTGGAAAGTTCATCTAAGTTATTTAGATCGGTATTAGGAAAATACGTTCTGTTTAACTGATCGTGATCCGCTTTTAAATCTCTCAAGAAATTTACTTTTTGGAAAGCTGACCCAAGTGCCATTGCTGTTTGTTTGAGTGTGTTGTATTGTTCAGTATCTCCATTGACAAATACTTTTAGACACATCAGTCCAACTACATCTGCAGAACCATAGATATAGTTTTTATACTCCTCTTCTGTGTGATAGACCGTTTTGTGTAAATCCTGACGCATTGAATTCATAAAGGCATCAACCATATCTTTTTCAAGAGCATAGGTATGATACGTCTCCTGAAATGAATTCAGAATAGGATTGAGACTAATTTTATTAATTAAAGCCGATTCTAAATCTGCTTCAAACTGAACAAATAATGCTTCTTTATCATAGTCGTGAAATGAATCGACAATTTCATCTGCTAAACGCACAAATCCGTAGATGTTATAAATATCTTGACGAATCGAGTTCGATAGCATTTTTGTAGCCATCGAAAACGAAGTACTATAGGTTTGTGTGATCATTCGACTGCAGTCTTTTGAAACAGTATCAAATATGGACTTCATAAACTTAAATTTTATTTTTTTTCACTAAGTTGCTTAACATTTATCCAGCATCTTTTGAATAAGTTCTGAGGTCAGTTTTCCAGAGATTAGAGAAGGGGGCACTCCTGGTCCAGGGACGGTTAATTGTCCTGTAAAATACAAATTTTTAACTTTATTACTTTTCAATTTTGGCCTCAAAAAAGCGGTTTGTAATAAGGTCATTGCCATTCCATAGGCGTTTCCTTTATATGAATTGTACTCCGATTTAAAATCTTCAACACAAAAGGAATCTTTAAATATAATATTATTTTGAATTGATTGTTCTGTTTTTGCTTCAAATCTTTCAATTATCTTTTTTAGATAGTGATTTCTTAGTTCGGGAGTGTCTTCAATATTTGGAGCAATCGGCATCAAAATAAATAAGGCTTCATGTCCATCAGGAGCCATCGATGGGTCTGTTTTGGAAGGAACGTTGGCATAAAATAACGGATGACTCGGCCATTTTGGTTCGTCATATATTTCCTCTGCATGTTTTTCAAAGTCTGCATCAAAAAACAAATTGTGATGTTCTGTGTTTTTAAGTTTTTTGTCCAATCCAATATAAAAAAGTAGGGAAGAGGGTGCAAATACTTTTTTGTTCCAATAGGCTTCTGAATGTTGTCTGTGTTTTTTGTCTAACAACGTTTCGGAGTGGTGATAATCTGCTCCACTCAATACGATATCTGATTCTATAAATACATCTTTGGTAACAATTCCACTCGCCGTATTCGCGTCAACCACAATTTTATCGACAGGGTGATTGGTATGAATTTGAACTCCTAATTCGATAGCTAAGGCTTCCATGGCTTTTATAATTTCATACATGCCTCCTCTTGGATGCCATGTACCCAAACCGAAGTCTGCATAATTCATAAAGCTAAAAAATGAAGGTGTTTTACTCGGTTTTGCTCCTAAAAATAGGGAGGGAAATTCAAGTGTTGAAATTAGCTTTGGGTTGCTAAAATTCTTTCGCACTTCTTGGCTAATGGTTTTAAAAAACTGGTCTAAGCGCTTCACAGTATCTTTAGTTACTAATTCTAATGGAGAAATTCCAGGAGCATTGTACAGAATTTTATCAACGGCTATACCGTAATTATTTTGTGCTTTATCGATGAATTTTTTAAGTTTGATACCACTTCCTTTTTCAATACGTTCAAATTCCGCACAAATTTTGTCCATGGAGTCACCAATGGTGATAATTTCATCGTCAAAAAATATTTTATAAGCAGGCTCCAGTTTGTCGATGTGGTAATAATCAGATGTCTTTTTACCAAAATCTGCAAAAAACCGATCAAACACATCAGGCATCCAATACCAAGAAGGTCCAATGTCAAAAGTAAATCCTTTTTTCTTTAGTTGGCGTGCTCGACCGCCTACGGTACTGTTTTTTTCGTAGATAGACACCGTGTGTCCTGTTTGTGCTAAATAGCAAGCTGCAGACAAGGATGAAAACCCTGAACCAATAATTTGTATTGTCTTTTTCATTTCGCGTATAAAAATAAGTAAAAGACAATACAGTTTATGCGTGTCTAATGATTTTTTACAAATCTTTAACTAAATCCTTTATTGAGCTAAATAATTTAATACGTTTTGATAGTTTTTTTGGATTAAAATCGATTAACTGAGTTCCAAGTACTCGAACGGAATTAGTAGTGTTTTTAATAACTTCACTGTAGAGAGTATCTAAATAAGTTGATAACTTGTCATGATCTGGCTTTACTGTAAAATACCAAACGTATGTAATATCTTTATAAAGATGATTGAGCAGATTGAGGTCCTCTATTGGTACGTTTTCACCAAGATAGATTGTGTGATAGCCTCTACTCAATAGTTCGTAATTTATAAAGAGTAGTCCAATATCATGAATTTCATTAAGAGGTAAAAATAATACAAAAGTTTTTGAATCAGGTTTTGGATTAGAACTTTGAATACGTTCGATATGAATTAATACTTTTTGCCGGATATGAACGCTGATAAAATGTTCATGCGAGGGTTTGATGGTGAGTGTTTGCCATAAGAGCCCCATGTCTTGTATGATGGGTATAAATAGCTCATAAAAAATTTCTCGAAAGCTTTTTTCTTCTAATAAACGGTTGTAAGTATTATAAAAAAGTGCTTGATCAAAATTTAACATTGACAATTTAAAGGCATTAAAAGCATGTGATTCAACATTTCCTAAAAAGGAAATTTCTTTTACTTTTGTAGCAATTTGAAATTCATCAAGTGCTGCAATTCGAGATACCTTATAACCATTGCTGTTTAAAAAACTAATGTTAAGTAGTTTTTGTAAGCTTTGTAGGTTGTAAGTTCTAATGTTTGTGTTTGTCCGTTCTGGTATGAGAAGGTTGTAACGTTTTTCCCATATACGGATAGTATGGGCTTTAATACCAGAAAGGTTTTCTAGGTCCTTTATGCTAAAGGAGGTTTTAACTGTGTTCATGTTTTAATAAGATTTGGGTGAACTAAATTGACCAAAAAATTATTAGAAACAAAATGTTAGACTTAAAAATAACAAAGTGCGCACGAGAAGACTCGAACTTCCACGGGAATAATTCCCACTAGCCCCTCAAGCTAGCGCGTCTACCAATTCCGCCACGTGCGCAGTATGAATGTTAAAGGTATAAAAAAAGTTAAGAATAAACTTAACTTTTTTAGTGACCTGGCTGGGGCTCGAACCCAGGACCCTCTCCTTAAAAGGGAGATGCTCTACCAACTGAGCTACCAGGTCATTTATTTCCCTTAATGCGGCTGCAAATATAAAGGGATTAATTAATTATACAATGCTTTTTCAGATAATTTTTCGTTTTTTTGTTCTACTCAATTTAAGAGAAGGTATAATCAAATTTTTAAAAAAGTATGATCGTTGTTTTGTTAGGATATATGGGGTCTGGTAAATCCACTGTGGGACAGGTACTTGCGAAAGATTTAGGATTTAATTTTTTAGATCTTGACGCATACATTGAACAAAAACAGCAAACAACCATTTCTGAACTATTTGTTTCTAAAGGAGAACTATTTTTTAGAAAAGTGGAAGCAGAAGCTGTCAAACAACTTTCTAAGGTTTCTAACCCTTTAGTTTTAGCATTGGGTGGGGGAACACCCTGCTATTCTGATACCATGCATTTTTTGGTGAATCATCCAAATGTTAAAACTGTTTTTTTAAATCTTTCCCTTAAGAATTTATCCGAACGTTTGATTCATGAAAAAGCAAAACGCCCCTTGATTGCCAATTTAACAAATGAAAACATTCCCGAATTTATAGCAAAACATTTGTTTGAAAGGTCGTATTATTACAATCAAGCTGAAATAGTCATACAAACGGATTCCCTTGATGTAGACGAAATTGTGACCATAATTAAGGCTAAATTACTCTAAAATTACTTTTGTCTTTTTCCCTGTTAAGATCACAGAAATATGTTCATGAATAGAGGTAGATAATGACAGGCCTTTGAAATCTGCCTTTACTGGATATTTCTTATGATTTCGATTGACAAGTACTGCTGTTTTAAACTGCTTTAGAGGAACATCCAAAAAATGTTTGACACCATATATTAAAGTAGTGCCTGAGTTTAACACATCATCCACTAATACCAAAGATTTATTTGTGTAAGCATCTTTTGTGAGCGAAGTCGTGATTGGGTTTGTTGGATTTTTCTTGTCGATGATTACTTTACAAAGTACAGGGTTGATGTCACAAATTTCAACCATGGCGGCTCTTAATTTTTCAGCAAACAAATAACCGTTTGATTCAATGCCAGCGAGTATGACTTCTTGTTCTTCAACATTGGATTCATAAATCTGATACGCAATTCGTTTTACTTTGTGATTTATTTCTTCGTGATTTAAAATACAATTCTCTGTTAAACCCATAGTATTTGTTTTTTCAAAGATAAAAAACTGTTTTTATTCTTTTTGTATTAATCCGTATTTTCATCATTTTCTAAATACCCATCAATTTCTCGACGGTCTTTTTTAGTTGGTCGTCCTTCTCCTTTTTGGCGGTAATAATCTTTCGAATATTTCAATAACTCCTGTGCTTCAAATTCAGATTTTGGTGTGTTGTCAACTCTATATATATCTACAAGTTTGGCGCCCACGCGACTCGCAGGAATGTCCAGGACCGTTAGTTGATAGTTCACTTGATTCAAGCGCACTGTAATTTTGTCCATGGGATAGACGTCTCTGCTTGGTTTTACAATGGCTTCATTTACTCTGACATGACCCTTTTTACAAGCTGTTGAGGCGATGTTACGGGTTTTAAAATAACGAACACACCATAAATACTTATCGATTCTCATAAAATGTTTAAAACAACGTTAATGTACCTTACAAAAATAGTATATTATTGTATCTTGCAGCACTAAATATAAACATATGACCTATAAATACAACATATTCTTTATCTGTGCTCTCATGCTCTCAATAATCGCCTGTAGTAATGATGATGATGACACCCCTGTTTCTGTTCCTGAAAATGACCGTACAGAACAGCAAGTTGTAGATAATGATTCTCTTGTAAACTACCTGAACACGCACTATTACAATGCAACTGAAGTGAACGCGATAGCAAACCCAACCGTAGCAGATGTGGTAATCACAGAGTTGCTTGAAGGCGAAACACTGCCTTCTGGTACAGCTCTATTAATGTCAGCAGTTGAGACCAAAACAACGACTTATTTAGATGTTGAATACGACTATTATATTTTAAAAATTAAACAAGGTTCAGGTGCTACATCTCCTCGTTTTTGTGATAAAGTACGCGTTAATTATTCTGGATATCTTATGGATGGCACCAAGTTTGACGGGAGTTCTTTACCAGTTAATTTTGACTTAGTAAGTTTAATACCAGGTTGGAGTCGTGTAATGCCTCAGTTTAATACTGCAAATTCATATGTTTCTAATTCGGACGGAACGGTATCTTTTGATGGCTATGGCATGGGTGTCATGTTTTTACCCTCAGGTTTAGGATATTTTGCAACCTTCAGAGTTTCAATTCCATCGTATTCAAATTTAATTTTTAAGTTTGAATTAATGCAAACACAAACTGCTGATCACGATTTTGACAATATCCCAACATATATAGAGGCTATTGAAGGAGATCTTAATTTATACAATAAAGATTTAGACGGAGATTTACTAGCAGATTTTATAGATACGGATGATGATGGCGATGGAATGTTAACCTCAGATGAGGTACGTGTAGAAACATATACAGAAGATTCCAGATCGTTACTCGAAACAACTCTAAATGCACTTGAATTGGAATCTAATCAGTTCTTATCTCCTATTAAGTTCCAACCCAACCAAAATGATTATACTGCGAATCGTGTTACAATACTAGACAGTAACGGCAATGGAGTTCCTAATTATTTGGATGATACAGAGTCTGATAGAATAGAATAAACACAGCTATTTATAGCACAAAAAAAGAGTCGCATTTGCGACTCTTTTTTTGTTAAAACAGGAACGATATTCCTATTATTTTCTATTGATAACTTTCAATGCTTTCTCAACAATGCTATCACTGTTAAGTCCGTATTTTTCCATTAATTGAGCAGGGGTGCCAGACTCTCCAAACGTATCATTAGTAGCTACAAACTCTTGTGGTGTTGGATGGTGAAGCGCTAAAACTCTCGCCACGCTTTCTCCCAAACCTCCAAGGTGGTTGTGTTCTTCGGCAGTGACAATACAGCCTGTTTTTGCAACAGAATCAAGAATTGCTTTGTCATCCAAAGGTTTGATGGTGTGAATATTGATAACCTCCGCAGAAATTCCTTGTTCATGCAATACTTTTGCTGCTTCAAGTGCTTCCCAAACCAAATGTCCAGTCGCAACGATTGTTACATCCGACCCTTCTTGAAGTTGAATAGCTTTACCAATTTCAAATACTTGATCTTCAGGAGTGAAAACAGGAACTGCAGGCCTTCCAAATCGTAAGTATACAGGACCTTCATAATCCGCAATCGCAATAGTAGCTGCTTTGGTTTGGTTGTAGTCACAAGTATTGATAACTACCATTCCCGGTAGCATTTTCATCAACCCAATATCTTCTAAAATTTGGTGAGTAGCGCCATCTTCACCTAGCGTTAATCCAGCATGAGAAGCACAAATTTTCACATTTTTATCAGAATATGCAATGGATTGTCTGATTTGATCATAAACACGCCCTGTTGAAAAGTTGGCAAAGGTTCCAGTAAAAGGAATTTTTCCTCCAATAGTCAAGCCAGCGGCTATAGACATCATATTAGCTTCGGCAATTCCAATTTGAAAAAAACGCTCTGGGTTTTCTTCAATAAATTGATTCATTTTTAAAGATCCAATCAAGTCGGCACAAAGTGCTACTACATTTGGGTTGGTTCTTCCTAGCTCTGTAAGACCAGCTCCAAAACCACTTCTCGTATCTTTTTTTTCTGTATATGTATAAGTTTTCATGTTCTATTGGTTTTGAAATTAATAATCTCCTAAAGTTTCTGGATTCTGATTTAAAGCATTTTCTAACTGATCGTCATTGGGTGCTTTTCCGTGCCATGCATGAGTGTGCATCATAAAATCAACTCCATTACCCATCATCGTTTTTAATAAAACACAAACAGGTTTTCCTTTACCAGTTGCAGCTTTGGCCATTGCCATTCCTTCTAAAATAGCTTCAATGTCATTGCCATTTTCAATTTCGATAACCGTCCAATCAAAGGCTTCAAACTTTCCTTTAATACTTCCCATAGGAAGTACATCGTCCGTAGCTCCATCAATCTGTTTTCCATTTAAATCGATAGTTGCGATAAGATTGTCAACTTTTTTTGCTGAAGCATACATGATGGCTTCCCAATTTTGACCTTCTTGTAATTCGCCGTCACCTAAAAGACTATAAATCAAATTAGAATCGTTATTCAGTTTTTTTGCTTGAGCAGCACCAATCGCAACCGAAAGCCCTTGTCCTAAAGATCCAGAAGCAATTCGAACACCTGGAAGCCCTTCATGGGTTGTAGGGTGCCCTTGCAGTCGAGAATTTAACAGTCTAAACGTATTTAATTCTTTTACAGGGAAGTATCCAGAATGTGCCAAAACACTATAAAATACTGGAGATATATGACCATTTGATAAAAAAAATAAATCTTCATCAATGCCATCCATGTCAAAGCCCTCTTTGCGATTCATGATGTTGGTATAGAGAGTCACTAGAAATTCTGTACAGCCTAAGGAACCTCCTGGGTGCCCAGAGTTTACTTTGTGAACCATTCGTAAAATATCTCTACGAACTTGAGTTGTTAAATCATGTAAATTTTTGTTTGACATTGATTAGTTTTTAGATGTTAAAAAATCGATTTTCAAATATAATTTTAATTTTAAATAGATAAAGTATTTAATCTTGTAATTTTTACAATTTAACTAACAATTTATAAAAAGAAAGAACGAGTCTTTGAAAGTGTAATTTATTTTCTATTTTTGCCCATATTTCTGAACCATTCCCATGTTAAAATTTCTGAGACTACAAGAGTATAAAGTAATGATTTACAGGATTTTACTTGTTTATTTTTTTTATGCAGTAAGTCGTTTTTTATTTTTTATTTATAATTATTCATTTTTAGAAATAGACTCTATTTTTGAATACATAAGACTGAGTTATCACGGTCTGGCATTTGATACCACAGCTATATTTTATTTAAACAGTTTATTTGTGCTATTTTCAATGTTACCTTTTGTAGTTAATACGCACAAAACATATCAAAAATTTCTGTTTTTTATTTATTTCATGACCAACTTGATAGGAATGGCCTTGAATTTTGTGGATTTGATTTATTACAAATTCAATTTTAGTCGAACCACTGTTTCTGAATGGGATGTGATTGAAAATGAAAGCAATCTCGTTCAAATGTTTGGGCGTTTTGCTGTTAGTTACTGGCATGTTTTTTTGTTATTTTTTATGGCATCTGCTTTGTGGATATTCCTTTACAAAAAGGTGAAAGTGAGCACAAAACCCTACACCAAAGGACTTGTGTCATATCTCTTTACATCAGTAGTTTCGTTTCTTATCATGGCAACTCTTATGGTTGGCGGTATTAGAGGCGATTTTAAACACAGTACACGTCCCATCAATTTAGTGGACGCCAATAGACATGTTACTAATATTCAGCATGCAGATTTTGTATTAAATACCCCTTTTGCAATTATGAGAACCTTCAATAAAATAACCTTTAAAAAGGTGTCTTTTGATGTGCGAAAATCGGTTGTTGACAGTTTGGCACAACCCATGAAAGTCTATCAAAAAACCATACAAAAAAAGCCAAACATTGTTGTTTTTATTACTGAAAGTTATAGCAGAGAATACATAGGTGCTTTTAATAATCCTACTCAAATTAAGGATTATGTAAGTTATACGCCTTTCTTAGATTCTCTATCAACAAAAAGCTTGATTTTTAACAATGCCTTTGCTAACGGAAGAAAATCTATTCACGGAATGTCTTCTGTGTTGGCTGGAATACCTTCCTTTAAAGATGCTTTTACATCTTCTCCTTTTGCAAATCAAAAAGTAGAATCTGTAGTTTCTGTATTAAATGAAGAAGGTTATGACACTTCCTTTTTTCATGGAGCTCCCAATGGATCTATGGGGTTTTTAGGATTTTCAAATATTCTAGGTTTCGATCACTATTACGGAAAAACAGAATTTAACAACGATCTATTATTTGATGGTGTTTGGGGTATTTGGGATGCTCCATTTTTTCAGTATACCAAAGAGGTTTTGGATGCTAAAACTACACCGTTTTTCTCAACAATTTTCACGGTCAGTTCTCACGAACCCTATATTGTTCCCAAGGAATTTGAAGGTGTATTTCCGAAAGGAAATTTACCAATGCACCAATGTGTGGGCTACACTGATTATGCGTTTAAACAATTTTTTGAAGCTGCCAAAAAAGAACCTTGGTTTGAAAACACGATTTTTATCATTACAGCTGATCATACCAATCAAATTTATTATAAGGAACATTATTTGAACCCTATAAATAGATATGCTGTCCCCATTTTGATTTACAGCCCAAATGAAGAATATATTGGAGTTAATTCCGAATTGGCTCAACAAATTGACATCTATCCAACTATTTTAGATATGATTGGATATGACAAGCCATTTAGAAGTTGGGGGCGTAGTTTAGTTGATAATAGTGAAGTTAAAATGCCTCCTTATGTGATCAATTTTAATGGTCAAAATTATCAGTACAGTAAGGGTAATATAATTTGTATCTTTGACGGAGTTAAAGCAATTGGTTTCTACGATATAAGTGATATAAACTTAGAAACAAATCTGATAGCCAATCGCACCAAAGAAATGGATACAGTTGAATTGGCCTGTAAAGCATTTTTAAAAGATTATTTTGATAGAATTATTGATAGAAATTTATAATTAAAAGTTTAATAGTGATGAAAAAAAAAATAGGCTTACTTCTTTTAAGTATAATTGTAATAGGCGTTTCAAAATATGTCTACGACGTACATTTTAATTATAACTTTAAAGAAATTTCAAAAAATAAGGTTTATAAATCTGGGGTAATTCCACCTGAAAAAATAGCAAATTATATTCAAGATCATCAGATCAACAGTGTGATTGATTTAAGATTCCCTCATACTGTTGATAAGGTTAACAATCCTGAAATACCTCAAGAACTTACTGCAGAAAAAGAAGCGGTCCAAAAGCTGGAAGGAGTTACCTATTTTAATCTAGGAACTGATCAAGTGCCTACGCAAGAAACGGTTGATAAATTCTTGGAAATTATGGATGAGCCTTCCAATTACCCTGTGTTAGTTCATTGCTACCATGGAGTTGGACGTGCACAATTATTTTCAGCAATTTACAGAATGGAGTACGAAGGTTGGAGCAATCAAGAGGCTAGAGAACAAACACGCGTATTGTTAAAAGGTAGCTCTTTTGATGAAGGTAAGCCAAAAGGTGATTATTTAATTAATTACCAGCCACGCCCAACGAAATAATAGACGTCAGAAGTTTTTGTGCTTAAGGTATTAAAGTTACTTTTATGCCGTTTAAAAATCCACTATTAATCACGTAATTTAAGAGTTTGAAATTTGATTTACTAAAAAAAGATACGGATACAAAAGCCCGTGCAGCCACTATAACAACAGATCATGGAGCGATTGAAACTCCTATTTTCATGCCTGTAGGCACTGTAGGTACGGTCAAAGGGGTGCACCAACGCGAGCTTAAAAATGACATTAATCCTGACGTTATTTTAGCGAACACCTATCATTTATTCCTTCGACCTCAAATAGAAGTATTAGAAAAAGCGGGAGGACTTCATAAATTTATGAACTGGGACCGTAACATTCTCACGGATTCTGGAGGCTATCAAGTGTACTCACTCTCTGCAAATCGAAAAATCAAAGAAGAAGGCGTTAAATTTAAAAGTCATATAGATGGTAGTATGCACATATTTACCCCAGAAAATGTAATGGAAATTCAGCGTAGTATTGGTGCAGATATCATTATGGCTTTTGACGAGTGCACCCCTTATCCATGTGATTATAACTATGCAAAACGATCAATGCATATGACGCATCGTTGGTTGGACCGTTGTATAAATCATTTGGATAAAACACCGCTCAAATACGATTTCAATCAAGCCTTTTTTCCAATTGTACAAGGAAGTACTTATAAAGATTTAAGACGCCAATCTGCAGAATACATCGCCAACTCAGGAGCGGTAGGAAATGCTATTGGTGGACTTTCTGTGGGGGAACCTGCCGATGAAATGTATGCCATGACCGATGTTGTTTGTGAAATTCTCCCTGAAGATAAACCCCGTTACTTAATGGGTGTGGGAACTCCAATCAATATTTTAGAAAATATAGCTTTAGGTGTCGATATGTTTGATTGTGTGATGCCAACACGTAACGCCAGAAATGGTATGCTATTTACAGCATATGGATCTATAAATATTAAAAATTTAAAATGGAAAGACGATTTTTCCCCTATTGACCCAATGGGAATCACCTTTGTTGACACGGAATATTCAAAAGCATATTTGAAACATTTGTTCACTGTTAACGAATTGTTAGGAAAACAAATCGCAACAATCCATAACTTAGGGTTTTATTTATGGCTCACCCGCGAAGCTCGAAAACATATCATAGCAGGTGATTTTGGAACTTGGAAAGCTATGATGGTCAAACAAATGGATAATCGTTTATAGGTTTATGAAAATTCTAGATTGGTACATATTAAAACGGTATTTATTTACATTTTTCATGATGTTACTGCTGTTTATTCCTATCGGAATTACTGTAAATCTTGCAGAAAAAATTGATCGTATTTTAGAAAATGAAGTTCCATTTGAAGAGGTAGCTTCTTACTATTTTGATTTTACAATTTATTTTGCGACTCTACTATTTCCATTGTTTTTATTTTTATCAGTAATTTGGTTTACATCCAAACTTGCTAACAACACAGAAATTGTTGCTTTTTTAAGTTCAGGAGTCTCCTTTACTCGCTTTTTAAGACCCTATTTGGTGGGAGCTACTATTATTGCTGCACTCGCATTGATGTTAGGAATGTATTGGGCACCAATTGCTAGTAAAGGGTTTAATGAATTTACATACAAGTATCTTAAAAACACTAAAGTTGCTCAAACCAGTCATATTCACCGACAAATAAATGAAAATGAATACATTTATGTTAGTAATTTTGATACCAAAATAAAGCGTGGAAATAATTTTACTCTTGAGCATTTTGAAGGTAATAAGTTAGCTTACAAAATTCACGCCTCAGTTATTCGGTACATAGAAAAAGACAGTAGCTATCAATTGACAAATTATAACTTAAGAACGATTGGAGAGTTTGAAGATGAACTGGAGTATGTTCGTAAAAAAGATACCATTTTCAATTTCGACCTACAAGATTTAACTCCACCAATGTATGTCGCTGAAACCTTGACCTATGGTGAATTATTGACCTTTATAGCCAGAGAAGAAGTCCGTGGTTCGTCCAATATAAATCGTTACAAAGTAGTCCAATATAAAAAATGGAGTTTACCAGTATCTGTATTTATTCTTACAATTATTGCCGTCGCAGTTTCTTCTGTTAAACGCCGTGGAGGTATGGGAGTTAATTTAGCTTTCGGAATTGTGATTGCTATGATTTATGTCTTTTTTGATAAAGTTTTTGGGGTCATGGCGGAACAATCTGATTTCTCCCCATTGTTAGCCGTTTGGTTTCCTAACATACTTTTTGGAAGTTTAGCAATTTACCTCTTATATAATGCAAAGCGATAAACTCAAAAACTACTTGCACCTTCATTTACTGGTGTTCATTGCAGGATTCACAGCTATTTTAGGAGAGCTAATTTCTATTGATGCAATCCCTTTGGTTTGGTACAGAATGACCATAGCTGGACTATTAATGTTTTTTTTTATCAAGTTAAAAAAAAGATCGCTTAAAGTTCCATTAAAAGCTTTCATCAGATTTTCAATTGCGGGAATTATCATCGCTTTGCATTGGATTACTTTTTTTGCTGCCATCAAAGCCTCTAATATTTCTATTACTTTAGCGATGTTTTCTACAGGAGCATTCTTTGCATCATTGATAGAACCTTTATTTTACAAACGTAAAATCATTGGCTATGAAATTATATTTGGATGTATTGTTATAGTAGGAGTTGTTCTTATTACACAGACTGAGTTGCAATATCTTTTAGGTATTGTACTCGGAATTTCCTCAGCATTGTTTTCAACATTATTTGCCGTTCTTAACGGAAAATTTGTAAAAAACTACAAAGCCAGTGTCATTTCATTTTATGAATTTTTGAGTGGAGTGTTATTCATGTCCATTTTTATCGCCTTTACAGGAGATGGTTTTGATGCCTCTTATTTTCAGATTTCCAACTCCGATTGGTTGTACCTGTTTATTCTAGCATCCATATGTACGGCCTATGCTTTTATAGCCTCTATTCATGTAATGAAACACATTACACCTTATACTTTGGTATTGACCTATAATCTGGAGCCCATTTATGGAATTGTACTTGCAGTTATAATATTTCCAAAAACAGAAACAATGCGACCTCTATTTTACATTGGAGCAGGACTCATAATTTCCACTGTACTTCTTAATGCAGTATTTAAAAACACCAATAAATCCAAAATCTAACCTTTGAAATCTATTAAAGTTTTATATTTGTACACTAACTAAAAAATAATCTTGAATTTCTATGGAATATCTAGAATTTGAGTTGCCTATAAAGGAACTAGAAGATCAATTGCAAAAATGCCAAACTATTGGAGAGGAAAGTGACGTAGATGTTACCGAAACATGTATTCAAATCCAGAAAAAATTGGACCTTGCCAAAAAAGAAATTTACAAAAACTTAACTCCTTGGCAACGCGTCCAGTTGTCGAGACACCCAGACAGACCATACACTTTAGATTATATCAATGCTATTTGTGGAGATTCATTTTTGGAACTTCACGGCGATCGGAATTTTAAAGACGATAAAGCAATGATTGGTGGATTGGGTAAAATTGGAGATCAAAGTTTTATGTTTATTGGTCAACAAAAAGGATTCAACACCAAAACTCGTCAGTATCGAAATTTTGGAATGGCCAACCCAGAAGGCTACAGAAAAGCATTACGATTGATGAAATCTGCCGAAAAATTTGGCATTCCTGTCGTATCACTTATTGATACACCAGGTGCATACCCAGGATTAGAAGCTGAAGAACGTGGACAAGGAGAAGCCATCGCTAGAAATATTCTTGAAATGACTCGTTTGAAAGTTCCAATTATTACGATCATTATTGGAGAAGGGGCTTCTGGAGGTGCTCTCGGAATTGGAGTAGGAGATAAAGTTTTGATGCTAGAAAACACTTGGTACTCTGTCATTTCACCAGAGTCTTGTTCCTCTATTTTATGGAGAAGTTGGGAATATAAAGAACAAGCAGCTAAAGCATTAAAATTGACGGCCAAAGACATGAAACGAATGAAATTAGTGGACGAAATTGTGAAAGAACCCCTTGGAGGTGCTCATAAAGATCGCGAACAAACATTTACTACAGTTTCCAATACGATTGTTAAGTCCTATAATGAATTTAAAAACTTATCACCAAAAGAACTGGTAGATCAACGCATGGATAAATACTCTCAAATGGGAGTTTATAATGATTAAATTATAAATTCCATCTTGTAAAAAATTAAGTCAAGTATTTCACTTGACTTTTTTAATGCTTATCAACAATATTTTGAACTTATAAACAGTTCAATTGTTGAGTAACCATTGACTTTACAGTCCTATAAATCCTTATAAATAAAGTACCTTAGTGACTATAAAGTAAACATATTAAAAACAGAATGATCCATAAGGATGATTAATAGCGAACTTGCCTGCATTAACAAGGCACATGTAACCGTTAAAAAAACAATGATTACAAATACATGAAACAACCAGAACCAGTAAAAGTATACAAGAAAGATAATAGCACTCTGATTAGCTTAGAAAAAGGGAAAATTCCGCCTCAAGCTACTGACTTAGAAGAAGTGGTGCTAGGAGCAATGATGATTGATAAAAAAGGAGTCGATGAAGTTATCGATATCCTAAGTATGGATGCTTTTTATAAAGATGCTCACCAACACATATTTGAAGCCATCCTTCAATTATTTGAAAATAGTGAACCTGTAGATTTATTGACGGTTTCAACTCAATTACGTAAAAATTCTAAACTTGATTTAGTTGGAGGAGATTTTTATTTAATTTCATTAACTCAAAAAGTATCTTCCTCGGCACATATTGAGTTTCATGCACGTATCATTTTACAAAAATTTATTCAGCGTAGTTTAATTAAAATTTCCAATGAAATTATTGAAGACGCCTTTGATGAAACCAAAGATGTTTTTGATTTATTAGATAAGGCAGAGTCAAGACTGTATGAAGTTACGCAAGGAAATATTAAAAAATCGACAGAAACAGCTCAAGATTTAGTTTTTCAAGCCAAGAAAAAAATCGAAGAAATTTCTAATAAAGAAGGCCTTTCAGGAGTACCATCAGGATTTGATAAATTAGACAAGCTAACGTCTGGTTGGCAAGAAAGTGATTTGATCATTATTGCAGCGCGTCCAGGTATGGGAAAAACAGCCCTGACACTGTCGATGGCGCGTAACATTGCTGTCACTCAAAGTATTCCTGTAGCTTTTTTCTCTTTAGAAATGTCGTCTGTTCAATTAATTACACGATTGATTTCTTCTGAAACAGGACTTAACTCTGAAAAACTAAGAACTGGTCGTCTCGAAAAACACGAATGGGAGCAGTTGAATGTAAAAGTAAAAGCCCTCGAAAAAGCACCTTTGTATATAGATGATACACCCTCCTTATCTATTTTTGATTTAAGAGCCAAGGCGCGTCGATTGGCCTCGCAAAATGGTATCAAACTGATAGTTGTGGATTACTTGCAACTGATGACAGCCGGAGGGACACAAAAAAGTGGGAACCGAGAACAAGAGATCTCTATGATTTCTAGAAACCTTAAAGCCTTAGCAAAAGAGTTAAGCATTCCAGTGATAGCCTTATCGCAATTATCAAGAGCCGTGGAAACACGTGGAGGGAGTAAACGTCCTTTACTTTCAGATTTGAGGGAATCTGGAGCCATTGAACAAGATGCCGATATTGTATCTTTTATTTACCGTCCCGAATATTATAAAATTGATGAATGGGATGACGAGCAACACACGCCTTCTGAAGGTCAAGCAGAATTTATCATTGCTAAACACCGTAATGGTGGACTTGAAAATATCCGTTTAAAATTCATTGGACATTTAGGGAAATTTGATAACCTCGACGATTTTGACTCTCCATTTGATACTGAGTTTCACTCAAAAATGAATGCCGCTGCCAATGATGACACCTTTAAACAAGATGACTTTAGAATCGATCCGAGTCAAGCATTTGGAGATGCTGATGATGATACACCCTATTAAATCATTTTAGCTAATTTTTTTGACTATATTTAAGAAATGAAACACCTACTCTTAAGTCTTTTTTTAGTGATATCCTTTCAAATACATGCCTCATACATTCTCATTCCGATGGATGCCGAGAGTCAAAAAAATCATTTGAAAGCTTATGGAATTACGTATTGGACCTTAAATAAACAAGAAAATGTTAAATGGCTCCTCAATTACAGAGGAGGTTCTTTTTTATTACCACACATAGATGCTATAGAAAATGAATGCCTTATACGAGGGGTTTCTTATGAACTAATTAGTGATTCAGAAGCCGAAGCTATCCTTAAGGAAATGAGCAGTCCAAGTAAAAACATGGATGCTGTCATTCTTGAAAAAGCACCTAAAATTGCGGTCTATTCTCCTAGCGGAAAACAACCATGGGACGATGCCGTGACCATGGTTTTGACATACGCCGAAATTCCATATGAAATTATTTATGATACCGAAGTCCTGAGTGATGCTTTGTTGCTTTACGATTGGTTACACCTCCACCATGAAGATTTTACTGGTCAATATGGTAAGTTTTACAGAGCCTATAGAAATGCTGCTTGGTATATTGAGCAGCAAAAAAATGCTGAAGCACTTGCAACAAGCTTAGGTTATAATAAGGTGTCTGAACAAAAACTAGCAGTCGCTCAAAAAATTAGGGAATATGTTTTGGGTGGTGGTTTTATGTTTGCCATGTGTAGTGCTACCGATAGTTTTGACATTGCTTTGGCCGCCCAATCACTCGATATTTGTGAACCTATGTTTGATGGCGATGGAAGTACACCCAATTACCAATCAAAATTAGAGTATTCTAAAACCTTTGCTTTTAAAGATTTTATTTTAGAGCGCGATCCAAAAGTATACGAGTTTTCTAGCATCGATATGACTCAAAAACGTAAGATTACAAAAGAGTTAGATTACTTCACGCTTATGGAATATTCTGCAAAATGGGATCCCATTCCCACCATGCTCAATCAAAACCACACGGCACTTGTGAAAGGGTTTATGGGACAAACCACTTCGTATTCAAGAGATCAAGTCAAGTCCAATGTATTAGTAATGGGTGAAAATAAATCCAATGGCGAAGCGCGGTACATACACGGGATAAAAGGGCAAGGATTTTTCACGTTCTACGGCGGTCATGACCCTGAAGATTATACCCATAGAGTAGGGGATCCTAAAACCGAATTAGATTTGCACCCGACATCTCCAGGCTACCGACTCATTTTAAACAATGTCTTATTCCCTGCGGCACGAAAGAAAAAGAAAAAAACATAGGGTTATGTTACTTTTTTTAATTGTTTTATTTCAATAAAAGTAATTAACTTATTTATGTAAGCTTATGGCATGATTGTTGACTATAGAGTAGAATAATTTTTTTATAAGTATTAATTTAAATCAAACCCCAAATCATGATTAAATTTAATTCCTGCTCCTACGTGCTATTTTTTCTTTTGGCGATGCTTTTCCCGACTTTGGGATCCTCCTCCATTGGATTTAGAATAGAACCCCATTTGAAGTGTTATGAATTTCAAAACACCCAACAACACTATACTGTAAGTGGTACGATTAAAGATGCTGCTTCTGGTGAAACGTTACTAGGTGCAAACTTAATTGTGAAAAACCAAAGCAAAGGAGTCTCTGCAAATGAATATGGATTCTATTCCATCACCCTTCCCCAAAACACCTATACATTTCAAGTAAGTTACTTGGGATACGTGACGCAAGAAATAGAAATTAACTTATCAGAAAACAAAAAATTAGATATTTCACTTTCAGTTGATTCCAATCAACTTGATGCGGTTGAAATTGTTGTTGAATCCAATTCCAAAAGCCAAGTCAAATCACTACTAACAGGAGTTTCAACATTGAAATCTAAAGAAATTAAAAAGCTACCTGCCCTTTTAGGCGAGCCGGATGTTACTAGAGTCGTTCTAACACAATCCGGAGTAAGCACCATTGGTGAGGGCGCTTCTGGTTTTAACGTTCGAGGAGGAAATATCGATCAAAATTTGATTTTATTAGATGAAGCCCCCATCTATAACTCTTCTCATGCATGGGGGTTTTTCTCGATTTTTAATGCGGATGCTATAAAAAATCTAACTCTTTATAAAGGAGGAATTCCAGCGCGATTTGGAGGGAGAGCATCTTCGGTTTTAGACATTCGACAACGAGAAGGAAATGATAAGGAATTTAAAGGTGAGGGAGGAATTGGTGTATTATTTTCGAGACTTACCTTGGAAGGTCCTATTAAAAAAGAAAAACTAAGTTTCTTAGTCTCTGGTCGTCGCTCTTATTTTGATTTATTTTTCCCTTTGGCTGGGGACGATGAAATCAAAAACAATAAAGTATATTTTTATGACTTTAATACGAAGTTGAGTTGGACGTTAAATGAAAATAATAAACTATTTATATCGGGGTATTTTGGAGCGGATGTTATGAAACTTAAATTTGAAGGCGATGTAAGAGATGATGGTACCAACGCTTCCAACGAACAAATTGATTTTAAATGGAAAAATGCCACAGCAACTGCTAGGTGGAATCATATATTTTCTCCTAAGTTATTTATGAATGTTTCTGGTATTTACAGTCGATACAACTATAGTTTGTCTTCTGAAAATGATTCTGGAGGAGGTCCTGCAGGATCTTCAGGATCTTTTTTATGGAAATCGAGTGTTGAAAATTTCATCTTTAAACCAGATTTTACATTTTATAAAGATTCTGATACCAAAATAAGATTTGGGCTTAACACTACTCTATACAAATTTAGTCCTGCAAAAGTTGAAAGTGGAGAAGTAGGAATTAATAACATCGCTTTAGATGTCGAAAAAGGATTAGAAATTGCCCCTTATATTGAATATGAAAAAAAATGGAATCAATTTTCTATGAACGCTGGACTAAGATATTCTTGGTTTTCAAATCTTGGACCGCAAGATGTTTCAACGTATGATCCAAATTTACCTAAATCGATTAGTTCAATTATAGAAACAACCTCCTACGGTTCAGGAGATATAACAAAATCTTACTCAGGTTTTGAACCCCGACTTGCCCTTAGCTACTCAATTAATGACCGAAAAGGAGTTAAGTTAGGCTTCAATCGAATGTATCAATACATTCATTTAATTTCAAACACTTTCGCTGCTCTTCCTTTTGATATATGGAAGCCTTCAGGGAAACACATAAAACCCCTCATTGTTAATCAATTGTCATTAGGTTATGCTTACGACACAGAAAATAGAAACTATAATTTTTCCATTGAAGGCTATTTTAAAACCTTTGAAAACATCGTAGAATACAAAGACGGCGCAGATTTATTTTTAAATGAGAATTTAGAAACTCAGTTGTTACCAGCCAAAGGAGACTCTTATGGAGTCGAATTTGGTGCTTATAAAACAAAAGGAAAATTTACAGGTCATTTTAATTATACATATTCTGTAACCCGAAGAAAAACAACAAGTTCTTTTCAATCCGAAAATATTAGTAATGGAGACTACTTTCCTTCCAATTTTGATCGACCTCATATTTTAAATTTTTCATCAAACTATAAATTGAATAAAAAATGGGACATGGGGCTGTTTTTTACCTACCAAACAGGAAGACCTTCAACTTATCCTACTGGAAAACTATATATTGATGGGTCATCATATTTGACCTATTCGGATCGTAATAAATACAGAAACCCCGATACACATCGTTTAGATTTATCTTTTAATTATACTTCTCACAAACCGGATAAAAAATGGCAGGGGAGTTGGTCCTTTGGGATTTATAATGTGTACGGCCGAAAAAATGCATTTTCTACCTATTCAAGTTTAAATGGAGATCAGTTCAAAGCTTATAAATTCTCTTTTATTGGCTCTCAAATACCTTTTATCGCTTATAATTTTAAATTTTAATTATTATGAATCACCTTAAAAATACAACTATTGTTTTACTTTTTTCATTGATATTTTTCACTTGTACGGAAGAAATAACTCTCAACACGGATTTTGAACCTCAAACTATTATTTTTGGAAACCTAAAAAGTGGTACACATGATTTAGGAATCTTTATTGCTCAAACCGTGCCTGTAGACAGCCAACAAGACAATCCTATAAATGACGCTAAAATCTCATTATTCACAAAATCAACTGATGGAGAAGTATCTTTGGTTTTAGATAGCTTTACTGCTTCAGCAGGATATTATCAAAGCACAGATCAAGTCACACCAGTAATAGGTAATTATTACTGGATAGAAGTGACACTTGCAGATGGCACGTTATACAGGTCATCTGAAGAAAAACTAAATGCAATTGTTCCTATTGATAGTTATAATTTTGTTGATAATACTATGAAGTTAGGTATTTCAGACCCAGATTCAGAATCAAATTTTTACTTTACAAGTGTGTCTATTTATTATAATTCAAGTGACGTGGTTGATAAGCTTGTGGTAACAAGTGATGCTCTTTTTAATGGAAATGATGAGGCATTTATTGAGATTGAAGATGTTTTTAATATTGGAACTCCATTTGATATAGAACTTTCAAACGTGAGCTACAATACATTTAAGTTTTATGAAAAACTTTTAATCCAGACTGATGCTAATAGTATTGATGATGACTCTGGACCTGATGGTTTGTTTGCAACGCCTCCAGTTAACCTCAAAGGAAATATTCTAAACACATCAAATAATAAAACCGTCATTGGAAATTTTGGAGTACTCGCTACTTCCGAATATTCAGAATAAATAATTTTAAGTAAATTTACAATCATTTCAAAGACCCAAATCCTCATGTGAATTAATCTTTATTAGTATATTGGTGTTTTAAAGACTTAAAACTTTTTTTAGAACTGTATTTTAATATGAATTCCACATTGTCGCTCAATAGAAAAGATTTCGCTCAACTGATTGTTGATAGAATTATTCAAGAGAAAGACCGTATTAAAAAACAGTATGATGTATCTAAAAATCAAATCGGCTATTTTTTTATAGATGACTTGCTACCACCTGAAATAACAGAAATCATTAATAATCAGTTTCCATCACATGACAAGATGGTTCAAAAGAAAAGCATTCGTGAAAACAAGTATATTGCGGTTCAAATGAATCAATACACACCAGTTTTAGAAGAACTCATTTATGCGTTTCAAGATGAGAAAGTTGTAAGTCTAATTAAAGACTTGTGTGAAATTGAAGACCTTCAACCAGATGAAAATTTATATGCAGGTGGATTATCTTCTATGAAACAATCTCAATTTTTAAATCCACATTTAGACAACTCTCACGACAAAGAACGGAGCCGTTGGCGAGTATTGAATTTATTGTTCTATGTTTCTCCAAATTGGGCAGACTCCAATGGAGGGCATTTAGAGATTTGGCCAAATGGTTTAAAACAAACTCAAACCACTTTATACTCTCGTTTTAATCGCCTTATTGTCATGGCTACTCATGATAAATCATGGCACTCTGTAAGCCCAGTTATAGCTAATGCTTCTCGTAATTGTGTTTCTAACTACTACTTTTCAAACACTGCTCTTTCTAATTCAGATAAATTTCATGTAACCACTTTTAGAGGGAGGCCTCATCAGAAAATAAGAAATCAATTTCTTAAAATCGATTCGTTTTTAAGAATGAATTTGAGAAAAATATTTAAAAATGGAGTCGTTAATAACCCACATGTTTATAAAACAGATAAAGACTAAGTCAATATTAAATTCCTCATTTTTGGAATAACATCTAATATCAAAAAAGCCCCGCAATTTGCGAGGCTTTTTTTTATAAGCGAATATGATACAATAGGCTGGTTGCCTTACTTTACTTTATCTACAATAGCTTTGAAAGCTTCAGGACTATTCATCGCTAAATCAGCTAAAACCTTACGGTTTAATTCGATATTATGCGTTTTGAGTTTCCCAATAAATTGTGAATATGATAATCCATGAGCTCTGGCTCCTGCGTTGATACGCATGATCCACAAAGCACGGAATGTTCTCTTTTTATTTCTACGGTCTCTGTAAGCGTAAAGCATCGCTTTATCAACTGCGTTTTTAGCAATTGTCCATACGTTTTTACGTCTTCCAAAGTAACCTTTAGCTTGTTTTAATACTTTTTTTCTTCGGGCTCTTTTGGCCACTGAATTTACTGATCTTGGCATTTCTTAAATGATTTTTTTGTAGTAGGCGATTCAATTTTCTTGAATACTTTGTTGGCCTAACTCCATGGTTTATAAAATAATTTTTAACCTAAACAACGTTTACTTTAATCGTAATTGTTGTTTAATGTTTGCTTCGTCATTCGCATGTACTAATGTACTGTGCGTCAGAGCAAGCTTACGTTTTTTAGACTTCTTCGTTAGAATGTGGCTTTTGAACGCATG
>Ga0209771_1000241_pt1 | contig 35967 bp, 41 predicted proteins | sample SaaInl59LU_5_DNA_FD_184639 | JGI IMG/M metagenome (GOLD analysis project Ga0209771, IMG submission 184639) | Marine microbial communities from expanding oxygen minimum zones in the Saanich Inlet - ESP_59LU_5_DNA (SPAdes) (version 2) | ecosystem: Environmental > Aquatic > Marine > Intertidal zone... | reverse complement strand
AGGCTGGAAGAGCGCTTGTAGGTACTGGTATTACCGTTGTTCTTCCCCAGGGTGTATATGGTCGCGTCGCCCCCCGGTCTGGGCTAGCTGTGAAGCATTGTATCAATGTCGGTGCGGGTGTTATTGATCCAGATTATACGGGTGAAATTAAGGTTGTTCTATTCAATCATGGAGAGTCTGACTTTGAAATTAAGAAGGGTGATCGTATCGCGCAACTTGTCCTCGAGAGGTGTGAGACACCACCTATCGAAGAGATTAGTATTGTAGAAGATACCGAGAGGGGTTCTGGTGGATTTGGATCTACCGGCAATTAGAAAACCAAAAGTCTTCGGGGTGTGGCATGAAGAGGACACCTTTCGTCATGGTCATATAGAGTTTAGCTTTGTTGACATCTGGGTATGACCACAGTATCCAACGTTCCCAGTATTCCGCTCTGAAATAATCTTCCCAATCCTCTTCTTCACTTTTATCGATACCAAGCATACCCCTGTGTATCTCGTATGGATTCGTCTCTATCCGCAACTCCTTAGGAATGATCGCCCCCTTCCTAATAAGATGTGCACGCATGAGACGAGCGTTCCCATGATCGGGATAATGCTCGACACCCTTTTTACCAAAATCTATGGCTCTCTTGGTTGGGAGAATCACTCTATACTTATGACTGACTGATGGACTGGGTCTCAATACGACGTGCATTTATGTTTTATCATAATATTAAATTTGTGTTTATAACACATGGATGCATTACTTCTGTTCATACTTTTACTTTTATTACACTGGGTAATAGAAGAATATGTGTTTGACATTTCTGTTTACGCACAAATGGAACGATGTCATGATCCAGAATATCCATTTGTTCAGATACATGATGACTTTTATACATCCGATCGTTGTAAAGAATTGTCAAACTATGTATTGAATCATGAATATTTCGGTAAATCTACATTAAACGGATTTGAAAAAACGAAAGGGTTCGTAGTAACGTTCTCATCTCGACACGAACAAAAATTTGCTGATACCTTCAAACCTATATACGAAGTGTTTAAACAGGTTCAAATACCTGGTACGAACGCGTATATATTCAACCCCGTAGTGATAGAACCTTCGAGTGATACATTAGAGCGATCTGTGGATTTTCATTATGACATGTCGTTGGAAGATCAAACTAAAACTAATGAGGGTCGTAATTATTTACCAGTAGCAGTGACTGTCATCTATATCGAATTACCTGATACATATGAAGGTGGTCATTTACGTTTATCTAAATATGGTAGTATCGATTCATCTAAAATAAGACGATATAAACCAAAATTGGGAAGAAAAATTGTATTTCGTGGGGATGCGCTACATTGTGTAGAACCCATATATTGTAAAAATCCAAAAAGTAAACGTATCAGTTTGGTGTTCGAGCAGTATAAAATACCTGAATCAAAACTAGAAGATATTACATTTGATGTATCGACAACTGCTAACATAAAAAAGAAAATGTAATACTAATCATGTTAGAATACACTGCATCAGGTAATATACCTGTTCGAGTGGGACAGACTGCAAAAGAGAATGACCAACTCACGAATACGAGCGACCCCAGGCACTGGTGGATACATGCGAGTGGGTATCCAGGTGCACACGTGGTTGTATGTTACGAGGGAGAGGAACTTCCTAAGGATGTGAAGAAGGATGCTGCTGTATTAGCGATACATCATAGTAAGACACCGGAGTCTAAAATGTCTTGGGTGGAACTAGTAAGAGTTGAAAATGTTTCTTCCCTAAAACAACACGGGAGGGTAACACTCACAGGTGAAGTTGTTCAACTGACGATATTTATGCGGAAGGAAAATGAACGTTTGGAAAGAATCTTAAAAACAAAACGTACTATCTAGACATATGAGTCATCAGGATTGGAAGCCGGTCATTATTCATGGAAAGGCTGCCCCTGTTAACCAGCGACCCCCACCCAAGCACTATGAACGTACAAAGGAGCAAAAGTTGGAGGATGAGGAATTGGGTACCCATAAGAAGGTACCACTCTCCATGGCGAAGATGATTCAACAGGGGCGTATTGCTAAAGGTTTCAAAACACAAAAAGATTTAGCAATCGCAGTTGGGGTGAATGCGAGTATCATAGGTTCATATGAGTCGGGTCGAGCCATTCCAGACCCTGGTGTCCTCCAAAAATTGAGGAGGGTACTGGGGGTAAAGTTAAAGTAAGCTTGTGTACAATCCAGCGATATAGTAGACATCTTCGAACCCAAGTTCCTCCAATTTCTCTGCCGCAAATCTGGCTCGTTGCCCAGTGTTGCAGTAGACGAGTAAGCCCTTCTTGGGAAGTTCCGTAGTCGTTTTTTTGTTAATCTTGTTGACGGGGATGTGAAGCGCTCTGGGGTAGTGTCCTAGACGATATTCTGTGATGGTGCGAACATCGATGACCTTCTTTATCTTCCCCTTCTTGATGAGGCGCTTAGCTTCGGATGCGGAAATGAGGTTCTGACCCATATAGGTGTATGTGAGAGCAGCGCTGAGACCACCCGCTATGATAAGGGGAATCATTTAGTGTTTACTGGGATTTTAACTTTGGTGTGATCCATCTCAAAGCAGCACTGAGCATGACCGTCGTATGTTCTTCGACATGAACGACAATAATACAAAATGGTATAAAGTGTAGAGTCGTCCATACTGTATATGAACAAGAAAACAGTTGATGTGTCCAGTCGTATCACTCCTGATGAGTTTGCTAAGCGTTCAATGGATTGTCGTTTAGCTGCTATGGAGGAAGCACTTAAGGCTGAAAAAGTTCGATACAAGTCTAACTGTGACTCGGATAAGTTCAAGGGGTTTCTTGAAGACCGACTCACAATTTGGGGTCAAGAGAAGGATAAAACCTTCTATGGGAAGAAAATGTATGAAAAGACAAAAACACTAATTGAAAACTGGGCTTAATTACCGAAAGCGACACCACCCATACCATTCTTGATACGAAGAATGTTATAGTTGACCGCATACGCCCTGACTAAGTTACCGTTGCGTACACTGTTACCATTGAGAGCGAGCTTCGCGTTATCGATGCGAGAAAAGTTGAGTGTTCCAGTGGGTTGAGACTTGTTCATGGTGAGGCAGAAAGGCCATGTGAATGTAGAGACTGTGCTCAGGGAATCATGGGGGAGAACCGAGCAATGCATCTCTGGGACGACGTTGTGGTGGAATGCGGAGGACATGTTCTCGAAGAGTGGTGTACCGTTGATGTATAAAGTGGATGTATCGAACGTCCAGTTGGTGGACCACTTATTGGTATCGGCTTCGGAGGAAACGATGTGAAGAGCCTTGACGGGGTGGTTGAAATACGTAAGATCAACTTCGGTATCAGCCGCGGACATTGGCTGGTATTGGGTTTGGGTGAAGAGAATCTCGTGTTCGTTGTCGACGAAGAACTTACGTTCATCAGTATCGAGATACACATAGGTACCAAATACCTTCACGTTGCTGGGCGCGAACGTACCTCCACGGCACTTCACGCGAATTTCGACGTCATGGTACTGGAGACCCACGAGAGGGAGGGACTTGGTCCAGTCATCACTGAAAAAGAATGGAAGGACGTAGTGGTTCGCATGCGTGGAAGAACCGAGAGCATTTTGGGGAACTTCATCAAGGGTTACGGCGCAAGACGCCTTAGCTTGGTTATCCTTGTACAGAAGATTGTGAACACCCTGAATGTACAAGGCGTCGATTTGAGAAACCTTCTGACCACCGATCCAGAGTTGGAACTCAGTGGTGGTCGTTTCATCCTTATCGAAAAAACCGAGGTTGGAACTACCGGTAGCACCGATGTTTTCCGCTTCGATCCAAATATAACTCAGGAGATCACCCTTAGACTTGATGGGTATAGTGACCTCATTACCGCTACCGAAGGTACCGATGTAATCAAGACGTTCAGGCTTGATGGCGAAATTGGTGTACCGCTTGTAGTTTTGACGGAAAAAGGTTATCTCGGGCTGACCAGTGATGTACACATCCTGAGCACCCACAGAAACGAGGTCAATTAAAGCAGCTGACATTTATTAGTAAACGATATTAAAATTTTCGCTCATTGTATACACAACGGGGATGGGTGTTGAGTTTCAGGCACTCACATGGGAAGCGGTAGATACAGATGATGAACACTTAATCAGTATTTTTGGGAAGACTGAGGATGGGAAATCTGTATGTGTGACCACAGTGTTTACACCATACTTCTTTATCAAGCTCTCTGAGCGCGTCACTCAACAGACTGTACAAGAAATTTACAACTTCATAGACAAGAAGTGTCCAAATTGCTTGGTTTCTTTTTCGGTCATGAAAGCCAAAGATGTATGGGGGTTTCAAAATAATAAGGAATTCATGTACATGAAACTAGACTTTAAAAACCTCGGGAGTCGACGTCGCGTGGACTATTTCCTGAAAAATCCGATTCAGATAACTTCCGGTACACAGCGAATGAAAGTTTTTGAATCGAATATCGACCCAGTTCTCAGACTAATGCATCGAACTGGTATCCAGTCAACCGGGTGGCTGAAGACGGGTGATAACTGTGTACGTTCACACCTTGCGAGAGTGGATATAGATCTTTTCTGTAACGACTGGACTACACTGAAACCTGTACCCCGGGATGATATCGCTCCATTTGTAGTAGCGTCTTTCGATATCGAATGTAACAGTTCTACTGGTAAATTCCCCAATCCAAATGTGAAAGAGGATGCATGTTTTCAAATAGCGGTATCTCTCTGTGCATTCGGTAATGATGAACCGTACGATAAGACCTGCTTTTGTTACAAGAAAACTGATTCAAACCTCGATGGGTGTACAATCGTGAGTTTCGATACAGAACGGGAAATGCTTGAGGCATTTCAACAGTACATACATCAGAAGGATATTGATATCATGACCGGATGGAACATTTTTGGTTTTGATCTTGATTATATTTACACGAGAGCTTTTATCGTTGGATGTAATCCAGAGTTTTTTAAGATGGGGAAGTTGAAGAGTCAAGAGTGTGAAATCACTGTTAAAAAGTTGAGCTCGAGTGCATTGGGTGATAACGTATTGAAATTACTCCCAATGTCGGGGCGTTTCATTTTCGATATGTTCCACGAAGTGAAGAAAGGGTATAAATTGGATTCATACAGTCTCAACAACGTATCAAAATTATACCTCGGTGACCAGAAAATCGACATGTCTCCAAAGGAGATGTTCGCTCGATACGCTGAAGGTGATCCCATCAAGTTAAGGGAGGTGGCTGAGTACTGTGTGAAAGATACCCTATTACCACATAAACTCATGAAGAAGATGTGCATTCTTCTCAACCTCCTCGAGATGGCTAAAGCGACTTGGGTTCCGATGTGTTTCCTCGTTGAGAGAGGTCAGCAGATCAAGGTCTTTAGTCAGTTGTCGAAAAAGGCGAGGGAAATGGGTTTCATGATTCCGACGATTAGGTATGGACAATTACCCGAAGAACAGTATGAGGGTGCTACGGTACTCGAAGCACAAAAAGGGGCGTACTACACCCCAATCACCGCCTTGGATTTTGAAGCCCTGTACCCATCGATCATGATGGCGCATAATCTGTGTTACTCATCATACGTCATGAATGAAAAAGATTATGGAAATATTCCCGGTGTGACCTATGAAACCTTTCAAATTAAGGATAAGACGTATAAATTCGCGCAGGATGTTCCTAGTCTTTTACCGAGTATTTTACTTGAACTCAAACAGTTTCGTAAAAAGGCGAAAAAGGATATGGCTTCTGCAACTGGATACATGAAGGAGGTGTATAACGGTAAACAGTTGGCGTATAAGATCTCGATGAACTCTGTGTATGGCTTCACTGGTGCTGGGAAGGGTATTCTCCCATGTGTACCGATAGCTTCAGCGACGACATTCCGTGGGCGCGCGATGATCGAAGAAACAAAAACTTACGTCGAGGCTAACTTTCCGGGAGCGAAAGTGAGATACGGTGATACAGATTCAGTCATGGTTGAGTTTGATGTCGGGGATCGTAAGGGTATAGAGGCGATTGAATACAGCTGGGAGATTGGTGAAAGGGCGGCAGAGGAGTGTAGCGCCCTCTTCAAAAAACCTAATAACCTGGAACTTGAGAAGGTCTATTGCCCATACTTTCTATATTCAAAGAAACGGTACGCCGCTAAACTTTGGACAAAGGGTAAAGATGGGAACATGAACATGGATTATGTGGATGTGAAGGGTCTCCAACTCGTTCGTAGAGACAATACACCCCATATGCGAGAAGTGTGTAAGGAACTTCTCGACGTTGTCCTCACTTCGAGTGATACTGGTCCACCCAAAGAACTCGCGAAAGAACGAGCGATTGAGCTTCTCTCCGGTGATGTCCCAAATGAGAAACTTATATTGAGTCAGAGTTTATCCGATAGTTACAAGGTTGGTGGAAATCCCGTGTCTATCACGAGTCCTCAATCCGAGAATATCAATCAGGCACATGTTCAGGTTGTGAATAAGATGAGAATGCGTAAACCTGGATCCGAGCCACAATCAGGTGACCGTGTTCCGTATCTCCTCGTGAAGACTGGGGACCCAAAGGCTAAAGCATTTGAAAAATCGGAAGATCCCAAGTATGTGGAGGAGCATAACATTCCCATTGATTATCAGTATTATTTCATTAATAAGTTTCTTAACCCTGTGTGCGATTTACTTGATCCACTTTACGAAAATGTAAAGCAGGAGATATTCGGTGAACTCATCAATCAATGTAAACCACCACCAAAGAAACGGGAACCCGCCTTGAGCACCATGAAACGAGCAGACCTTATAGAGGAATGTAAAAAACATGGTCTCGATTGTGAGGGTAAAGTAGTTGATCTCAGGGAACGTATTAAACAGGTGAGGATGCAAAAAGAAGAAAGCGTTGAAGACCTATTTAAAAAATACGAGCTAGGAAATAGTAAGTAATGAGTTACAGTGATCGAATTATTGAACTATTCGATGAAGAACTTAAACATCGCATCGATATATTGATGACTGAATACGCCGTTGTAATTTCAAAAAAGTATGCAATTTCTCTTGACTTGTTACTGAGGGATGTTCCTGTCCTATCCACGAATATGATGTGTAAAGGAACAAAGCCCGATGGTTCGAGGTGTGCGTTTAAGGGTATACATGAAGGCTATTGCGGAAAGCATAAAAATGTGGGAAATCGTATTCGACAGAGAATGCATGAGAGTCGTAATGGTCACACACATGGACCTGAAGTTTTATTTTCCCCAGAATGTGTGGAATGTAATAAATCGAAACAACTTATAGATTTGAGTACTATTTTCAATAATGAGTAAATCCGATATTCTGCTATCATCAATTAACACATTCTACGACGAAGAAAACAATCGATCCAAACTACTGAATATACTAGATAAGACAAGTGGTATTTCTTTACGAAATCTCGAATGGTTCATCACCAATTATGCAAAAAAGAATCACACATCCTATAAGACGAATGATGGTAAAATATTTACCGTCCATTACGCGTACAAGTCAAGCCTTGATGGGTATAGTAAAAAGCTTTTCGACCCGTTTTGTCGATCTCAAAAGTTTACATATACCGTTCCGGGGACATCTCATGAAATTCAGACAACTCTCGCGCAGTTGAATTTCATCAAATGGTGTATCAAGAACAACATCATTGATTACATATCAAACAATAAATTGACCCTGTTTAACAAGCAATCTACCTAAAAAGTACCTTAGCTTTACCATTCCTGATTATCATCATATTGTAACTTTTTGCTATGATTATAACCTGCTTAGGGAAATCTATCTGGGGAATACCGAGTACTTGGATGAAATTGTCATTAAAGTCGAACGTTCCTTGGCTCCCATCATATTCGAGGTCCATGGTGACGCGTGCATCCTTGACCCCACTGAAATTCATATGACCCGATGGTTCCAATTCACCTGGGTGTAACGCAAAACTATACATGTTAATGTTACGAAAGACGGGTGAGCGTTTGTGATGTATATTCGATAAAGATGTTGATAAGAAAAGATTGTTTCCGGTTGTCTCGTTTATGATTGTTTCACCATCACATTCGAGTGTTGTTTTATTCTGTTTTGAGTACATCAAAGGGACGTGTTTTTTACCCCTCGCCCATTTATTGAAAACGGAAGGTGGGTATTTCACAGTGGGTTGTGTCAGTAGATAGACGATATTTCTACTTAGACTCGCCGTAAAAAATGTAATGTTTACATACTCCTGTAATTGACTGATATGAGTAGTCTCTGTCCCCACTACGATAGATTCATTTTTCAGTTCTTCGAGTAAACGAAAGAAGTATCCATCCCACACGGTATCTGCGGCTTGTTGTAAAAGACCCACAATAGTAGTATGTAAGGCTCCATCGAGGGTATTTAATAAGGTTCTTAATAACCCTAATCCAGTTGAAGGATTATGATACGTGAGAGCTAAGGTTCTCAAACCACCCAGATACGTCACGAGACCATTAATAATAGCGGCGTGATCTTGAGACCCTACCACACGAAATTCAACATCTAGGAGAGTCCTCTGTGTGGCTCCCCACATTAGAAATCCGAGGAGTGTATTTACAAGTACACCCCGATTCGTAGTATCCGGGGAATCACTATTTAAAGCAATTATAGTGTCCCGTAACGTAGTCACATATGTGGCGAGACTCGCTGATGTATCGGTTGTACGTAAGTTGTTCAATAGAGTGACCCGATTAGCATCCCATAAATTTTGGATGGCTTCGAGATTAGATACAAAATCGTTGCGGTTTATGAATATGGAAGGTATTGTGCCCCCAAGTAGAGCGATGATACCTTGTAACGCAACAGTAGTTCTATCAACATACCCCGCTGCTAGGGTTGATAATACACCGTTCACGTACTCTTTGAGTCGGTCAATGTGACCCGTTGGTGTAGTCGTACGCAAGTCGTTTAAGAGAGTGAGTTGATCAGCTTCCCATAGACCTGTTATCGCTTCGAGATTAGATACAAATTCATTACGGTTTACCACTATGGGTGGTAGGGGGTCCGTCTCGAGTGTGGTGATGATAGCCAGTAGCTCAACATCAGTTTTAGCAACATACCCTACCGATAAGGTGTATAATATCCCGTACACGTACTGAATGAGTCGGTTAATGTGATTTACTGGTGTAGTCGTACGCAAATCGTTTAAGAGAGTGAGTTGGTCGGATCCCCAAACACCCGTTATTGCAACCAGACCATCTATAAATGTGGTGCGGTCAGGTCCCACGTCTGGTAATGGATCCGTCTCGAGTGTGGTGATGATAGCTTGTAGTTCAACATCAGTTTTAGTAGTGGGTGTCGGTATGGTGGACAATGTCCCGTTTATGTACTCTACGAGTTGTTCTACGAGATTCGTTGGTGCCGTGGATGTACGCAAACTGGTTAAGAGGGTATTTTGTTCAGATCCCCAAACACCTGTTTCCGCTTCGAGATTAGATACAAAATCATTACGGTTTATTATGATAGACGGTAAAGGGTTCGTACTAAGTGTGGTGTTGATAGTATTTAGTTCACCTACAGTTTTATCAACATATCCTACCGCCAGGGTTGATAATACACCTTTTACGTACTCCGTGAGTCGGTCAATGTAACCTGTTGGTGTATCCGAGCGCAACTCTTCCAATAGAGTGAGCTGACTTGATCCCCAAAGACCCGTTTCTGCAACGAGATTCGACACAAATTCATTTCGGTTTTCTTGTATCGGTGGTAAAGGGTCTGTAAGTGGGGTGATAACATTACTAGTTAAATACGTGTTAGAGAAATTAAACCCTCTGACTGAGGTTGCTACACCATTATCTAACATGATCGACTTGGGTGTGGATACAGCACCAATAAACGCCTTTAATGAGGTTACATATGTCCCATCACTCCCTGAAGGGGTACGTAACAGGTCTAGGTTAGCGAGTTCGGTCGACCCCCATATACCTGTACCCAATGCGATGAGACTATCTATAATCGGATCGCGTTCTGTCTTTGTAGCGATGGCGAGTATACTATCGAGTGTTGCACTGAAACCAATTTTTAAAATATCAATTCTCGTGTTCACCTCCGGAATTAACGTGGATGTATCATTGAAACCTGGGACACGTAGCGCATTTAATGTAACTACCTGAGCCGAACTCCAAACACCCAGTGCGATGAGACTATCTATGAGCGGGTCACGAGCTGCCTGTGTAGTCGCAGCCACTACCGCATTTAGGGAAGTCACGATATTCAAACTACTCGGGAGACCAGCGATGTACGTATTCAGTGCGGCGACAAGAGCAGTTTGCCCTATGAATCCGGGTACAACTAGGCGTAAATTATTTAAAGTGAATATTTGATTACCCCAATAACTTCTCGTTAACAATTTCTGTATAATATCATTTTGAATAGACTGAGTGATGGGCACTTGTGTAGATGTCGCTTTTAGTTGGGTTATGTAAGTAGTGTCATTCGCTGATGGAATACGTAACGCGTCTAACGTGGCGAGTTGATCACTGCTCCAAACACCTAACGCGACAAGTTCAACTATGAGGGGGTCACGTTCAGCCGTTGTGGTGAGAGTAGCTATAGTATCAAGTATTCCGTTCACACCATTTTTCAAATTATTGAGGGTGAATTGAAGTGTCGGTACCTCGTCAATCAGTACATTCGAATACTCAATTAGACTATTTATGACGTCTGCACGACCAGAAGCTCCGGGTGTGAGAGAAGTTAAACTATTCACGAGTTTTATGGGATCATCTCGCCATACACGAAACTGACGTAACGCTGTGACGCGTTCCAGTCGTGCCGCCGCAAGGGTACCCGGAAACTCTCCCAAAACAAAGATTATCCCCTTAATCCTTACCCTTTGATCGATATCACCGGAGAGACCATTAAGATAGCTCACAAGAGTGGGTATATTTGCATCATTAAAGGCGTTTCGTAACGATTCTAAAAGAACGAGTTGAGGACTACCCCAAATAGTTGCCTCTGCCCCAATTCGGATCAGTCCATCTACGATCGCACTACGTTGAGCGTCTGTCTGACCAGTTAATGTATTCAGTACCGCGACCATCCCTAATTTTAAGATATCCGATTGGACTGTGAGATCATTAAGATATCCTGCGAGCCCGTTGACAACGTTGAGCTGTTCTGGTGAACCGGGGACAAGCGATGACAGACCAACTAAAAAATAACTTAACTGTGCCACGAATGTGCGGAGTTGAAATATGAGTAAAGACTCATTTTGCACATTGGGGTCTATCAAGCTATTTAAAATTGTAATTTGATCCACCCCCCATACATTTTGAAGGGCGAGGAGAGAAGCTATAATGTTACTGCGCTCAAACCGATCAGTTATAGTTGGAAGCCTACCTAGTTCTGTATCCACAGTAGTTTGTGTATTTACAATTAGATTGGGTATGGTATAAAGATACTGAATGAGCGTGGTTGTTGCGGCTGGTATATCGGTTGTATTATCCTCCACACCTGTTAAAAGGGTGAGTTGTGTGGGACCCCATACAACAGTTTGACGTAACACATCCACGACGTTTTTTCGTACTCCTAAATCCGTCACACCGGTCAGTCTACTCATAGCGATGCGTATAATTTCTTCCCAAATTGAAATACGGTAAAGAGATTGTCGAAGATCATTGATAATACTAACTTGAGAGGATGTCAAACTATCGAGAGCGTGTATCCGATTCAAAATTGCTATTTGGTCTTGTGTCCAGTGACCGTATTTTTTAGCAACGAAAAAGAGTTCTTTAACACAATTGGCGAAATTCAACTGAAATGTACCTGTTTTAGATCGCTCATTAATCAGAAAAACATTCCTCTGACGTTGTTCGAATAAAATATTAAGAGGTTTACGTTGTAACATACACCGCTCTTGTTTATCTAAATGAACGAGGTCTAAATTGACTGTGAAATTATTCAATTCGAGTTGTTGTAATATCCGGTTGTTTGCTTCGGGGTCCCATAGTGTAGCATCACCCAATTTGTTCTGTGTCGCGAATAGAACGTCGATAGCGGGTCGCAATTTGATGCGGAGGGACATTTCCTGATTGTATATGGAACATAAAGGAAATCCACTTCCCGGACGTCGGTGAAAATAAAAAGGAATATGAATCCTGTATTCTTCTGTATTGAATGGGTTGATCCCTCGTGTGTTATACTGTCCATCCAAAAATTCTTGTACGAACTCGGATTCCCCACTTCCCTGAAACGGGTTTCCGTGTAATACATTGACACTCGATCTATACGATTCAGATACGTTCAATTCACGGTCTATGAATATATCATCACCGGTGACCGTATCGATCTTGTGTTCACCGACGTATAACTCGACATAGTCGATCACAGAGATTCCAAATACATCAACAGGATAAAGATTCGATCCCAATCTTGCGACATCGGTGGGGTCGGCGACGAAGGATAGTACAACCCCACGTAAGATATCACCATACTTCTGAGGAATGGGTACATCCAAAAAATCATCTGTGAACACCTTTTCTGGGAAGGTTATCTTATAATTTTCTGTGGCGTAGTTTGTGTGCTTACTATATTTTTTAGTAAAAAACGAGAATGACGGGTTGGCGCTTAAAGAGCGATCTAATTCACCTGTCGCCGCGATCAGGACTCGACCCGCCATATATAATATGTGTCATTAATATTTTAAGCCGGATAATCCACTCGCGTAATGGAGTATATTGTAACTCTTCGCGTAAATTTGAACTTCTGTAACGTTATTTTCTGGATCCGATGATACACCTTCTTCTGCTGAGAATGGGTCTGAATAGTCCAGTTTGATTCTACATCTTTGGTCGATTATACGACTGAAATTCAAGTGTCCGGATGGGATGTTATCTAGGGGGTAGAGGGCGAAGGAGTAACTCGCGATCTGGTCACGTGTTTCTAGTTGATAACGAACATATGACGGCGAACCATTTACGTTACTATACACGACATTCCCGTCGACTATAGTTAAACCATCGAACGAAACATCCACATTTACACCAGAAATCGAATTTGTAAGGGAATTCTCGGGAACCATTTTCGAATAAGGTTCCTTGAATAGGGATGTGTTGTTCAGGATCATTTCCATTTCTTTAATTTTTGTATTGAGCATGTACTGTATCAATGTTTCATTACCATGATACGCAAACCGTCTTGATTTCTTCGTTGCGATAAAATAAATTGTTTTGACCGGATGATGAAAACGTAAAGTGATCTCATCTTCATCCTTTGTCCTTGGTATATCATGCCTTTTCAATTGTATCTGTGTGATCAATTGGTTTATCGGGGTACTTTTTAAATAATTCAATTCGTCCCGATCAAGGTACGCGTACGTCGCCAATAGGGATGCTGTTTCTATTCTCGCTTCTGTCACGAATGGATTCAAATATGGTCGAACAATTTTATCCAATTTCTTGAACTTGATTCTGATGTAACAACCCTGTTTCGTGAGTTTACATAACAAGATTGAAGCTGGTAGATTATTATAGAAATAAAACGGTAAATCGATGTACATCTGTCGTAAGGTCCACACGTTATCGTTATTTGAACCATATGGATCCTCTTTTCCAGTTGCTAGAGGTACGATAGTATCTCTAAAATTATAATCAGTTGCATGATATTTATGGTAAAGGTAAATCCAGTCACCCGTGAGCCGTTCGATATGCGTACCTCCTATAAAGAGATCGGCATACTCGATGGCGTGGATACCGACAGTAGGTGTGAATGGGTCATCGTAATTACCAGTTGGGTTTTCTGTCGTGGGTGTGACACCACCCAATGGGTATGTATTTGATACAGACGCCTTGAAGAAAAATTTATATCGAAGTGTCAGGTTCGTGAGAAGATCACCCATATCTATTGGTATGATACACATCGTATCCTGATCGAATTCTGCATTGAGTAATGGGTGCTCTCTCACATCGAATGCGAATTTCGTGTGTCTCTTAAAAATAGTCGAGAAATGAGAATAGGTTGGGTTCCCTATCACATACATATCCTGTATCCCAATAGTACCTAATGTCAGTTTTCCTGCCATCTCTACTTAACTATAGTTTTTATTTTTAAGTTTGTAATAAAGACCCATTGTTGAATACGAGTGTTTTGTAACCCGTGTAGTACATATGAAATTTATATTCCGGGTTCTGGATACTCTTCCCGTTACCGTATTTGAGATCGATATTGTTTACCAGTTCTAAGTGTAAATTAGTCTTTTCTGATTGTAGGGCTGAAAAGTCGAGAAACCCCGACGGTGAAGTACTTTTAGGGAATAGTGCGAAATTGTACGAGTAAACATAATTAAGTAAATAATTGGGTACGGGTGGTTCGAATAGATAGTTATTTGATATATCAGTCCCCGATCTCGCCATTTTCGCACGCGAGGGGACGTAACTGAAAAAATATTCCCTGTCGTTATTCGATACGTTTGGTATGCGTTCACCATTTAGTGTGAAATAAGCACTTTTTAAGAGATGTGGTTCGGATTTGTCTTTGATCTGCCCTCGGGTAAAGTTGTAACGATTGGCGGTCGTCGAGTAGTACCATTCGTTTACATACGCTGGGTCGTCTACGGGTAAACTTCTATACTCATCCTCATTTTCATATCCCGCATATCTAAAAAACCAATGGAAACATTTGACTGGAATACTCGGTTCCAATTGTACGATGAATTCTCGCTTTTGCGGTTCGAGTGGGATACTGGAATGTCTAATCACAAAATCATATGTAATCTCATTATTCGGTCGGGTGAAATATAAACGTTCTTCGGGAGAAAGTGTGATTTCCTCAGTGATGACTTTAAAGTTCTGTATTTTTTTAGGTGGAGGTGTTGCCGGGAGACCTCGACTCGTTAAATTATCTGATGCACGCTGGTTATAGAGAGTGAAGAAGGATTGTTTGAAAAACTCAATTTCAAGTGTAATTTTCTGTTTATGGATAGCACACAAGGGGAAGGGTGTTTTATTTTGATTGTTTTCTGAATAGGCATCACCACCGTAATTATGTGAAAAGAAGAACGGTATATGAATAAACACATCGTTACTCTGTGCGTCGTTTTGGGCAGAAGGTTGAGATGTTTCACCCCCAGTTACATTTCGATTATACAGTGTATTTGCACTCATTTTTTGTGATTCGGTCGTGTACATATTATCATGAATGATACACCAATCTGCTGTTATTTCTTCGACTATCTGGGTATCAACCTTAAATTTGATATTTTTGATTAGTTTACGACCGAGTAATTGCATATCCCACGCCCAATACGCAATCTCAGGTAGTGTAAATGAAGGCAATGGTATATCTCTCAAGATAATACTCTTTATGGTTTCTGGGAGTACTGCGAATACAGTTGAGGAGAGTTGGGATAATATCAAGGCATCCGTGATGTCCGCCCCAACATCTCTGGGTCTTACCGCGGTGCCCCTGGTTACCGGTGATACTCCACTGATTATATCAATAATATAGGATGGAGTCGACGGGTACGTTGTAAGTAGATTCTGTGCAGTGACTGGATCGGGGTCATTTCCATCCCCATTTAGAATACCTAGCAGTGCATCGAATACGGGTGTAGCGAGACCGAGTGTGGATAATACCACATTACCCGGAATATTTACTCTAATCCCCCTGAGTACATTAATGATACTGATTTGAATCGGCGAAGTTCTATCATCAATTCCCAATGTAGTGAGAAGATCCGGACCAGGGGTCACAGCCACATCCCTATTTAGAACTTGTATCAGTGCTGTGAGTATGGGTGCACTGAGACCAAGGGTGGACAATACCAAGGTATCCGAAATATCTACCGAAATTCCTTTGAGTACATTAATAATACCAATTGGAATTGCAGTAGTTGCCTGATTAATCGCTAATGTATTAATAAGTGCTACACCAGGGGTTGTGCTTGGATCACTGCTCAGAACACGCAATAATGAAACCAATACAGTCGCAGTAAAATCCGTATTGATAGTAAACAATTCCGCGGGAAGAAACGTGAAAATCAAATTATTGAACTGATTTTCAAAGGACAAGAAGTATTTGAAATCTGGGAACTGGAACGCAGGGAGTATAATACCAGCTAAATTTGGGGCACCTGCGAGCCACCATTCTCTAAACGTCGCATATCCAAATTGTACTAAAGTCTGACCACTAAACAACATTTTCTGCAGGGTTTCGTTGAAGATGATATCATCAAACCCCCATGTCGGTAATGTCAATTGGATCCATAGATTATTTAAGAGATCCCCCATGTATTGAGGTTTCAATTCAACTCGGATTGTTTCACCGAATGGCCATGTCGCTGCGATACCTTGTGTTACGGTGTGTACGTTATGATACTTTCTAAATTCGGAATGTCTCTTCGTTTCATATTTAAATAAAGAATGTTTAGGGTCTTTGGAAAGCAAATGTGTATCTTGATTTCCAATAGCCTTTAGGGAAATCTTAGCGGCTTCACCCATGCTTACTATTGTTTACATATTTTTAATATCTGTTTTCCACATCGTCACGTGACTCGTCTTCATCATCTTCTCCAAGTCCTCTTTCGCCTGCTTCGCCTCATCCATGAGCGCCCTGACGCGTTCCTCCGTATACTCGACCGTCTTCGTATTGAGGAGGTAGTCCCAATTCCCATCAATCTTCGGGAATATGGGGGACATCTCCTCTTCAAGTTCAACCTTCTTCCTCTTGAACACCACCAATTCACCTTCGATCACCATGGATACAAACTTGGACTTATGGTCACACATCACCGCTCTTTTCTCGAGTACATCGATGAGATGTGCCTTCCTCTTCTTATAATGATCTAAGCGTAGTTCCACAAAATCTTCGAGAATCTCTTCGGGGCTCGTGTACTTGTGGATACCCTTGGTGGGGTGGAAGAGGTGCATGTTAGAGACACGGAAGGTCTTCCTCAATTTGAGATCCTTGAGGAGATCCTTACCGGTGTAGTCAATGATTTCGAAATGGACATCCTCTGTCGTCGAGTTATTGGTGTACCCCCCAATCAACTTCTTCTCCACGAGTGTATCGAGATACTCCTTATAGTCCTGCGTCCAGCGACCTGGTGGGAGTTCGGTCACGACGATGTTGCTTCCGGACCAGTTCCATACACCTTCCATCATCCACGTGTCCTCCTCCTTATGAACGACACCTTTGAAACCCCTGAACCATGGTCGCATGGGTACGATGTCCTCACCGGTCAAAATCCGTTTAATGTTCGCCTTGATGTCCTCGGGGTTAAATGGAGGCACATAGCAACTGAACCCTGTACCGATACCCTCTGTCCCATTGACGAGAACCATTGGTAGGGTGGGCATGTAGAAATCGGGTTCGATAGGGTGACCATCGTCATCCAAATAGTTGAGAATTGCATCATCCCTTGGGTCATAAATCTTTCGAGCATCCTTGGTTAACTTCGTGAAGATGTACCTCGTCTGGGATGCATCCTTACCACCCATCAATCTCGTACCAAACTGACCACATGGCTCTAGGAGGTTGATATTGTTCGACCCCACATAATCGTTCGCCAACTTCACAATCGTATCCGCCAGAGAAACCTCACCGTGATGGTAGGCACTCTTCTCAGCCACGTACGCCGCCAACTGGGCAACCTTCATTTCCTCCTTGAGATTCTTCTTGAAACATGAGTACATAACCTTCCTTTGTGAGGGTTTGAGACCGTCTGCCATGTGTGCGATGGAACGTTTCAGATCCGCGAGACTGAAGTTCACCAGATCCTTGTGTACAAAGTCGGAAATGGTTAATTGTTTCACACTTCCATAAGGAACCTCGAGTTGATCAGATTCCTTGGCTGTGTTCTCGAGAAGCCACGTCTTCCGTGCGTCAGCCTTCTTCTTATCGAATGCGAGGACGATCGAATCATCCGTCATCATATCCACATCAAACTTTACCGTGAGATCCTGAATCTTCTTGAAATACTCACGAGCTTCAGCGCTCGTGGAAGTACCGAGACCCTTGTAGTATTTGATTTTCCACCCAGCCTTACCATCACCATACCAGGTTCTGAATGCAGAGTCTGTATAGAACGACTTGGTATTAGCACCCTTGGTCGCCTTGATGATTGGGGTCACCATAGAAACCACAAAGTTGAGATCAAGGAGACTCGGCCAAAAATAATGGATCATGTTTAGGATGAGCCCCTTAATGTGAGACCCGTCGTTATCCGCGTCGGTCATGATCATCAGGCGTCCATAGCGAAGCTCTGAGACATCCTTGTACACCTTACCCTGTTGGAGACCCAAAATCTTCTTGAGATCGTTAAACTCCTGGTTCGATGTGAGTTGCGCTACAGAGACATCTCGGACATTCTTACACTTACCACGAAGTGGGAAGACACCATATTGGTCTCGACCCACGACAGATAGACCAGCGACTGCGAGGGTCTTTGCAGAGTCACCCTCTGTTACGATGAGGGTACACTTCCCAGAATGTTTGGTTCCTGCGTGGTTCGCATCATCCAACTTGGGAATACCGGTAATCTTAGATTTACGTGCACCATCAGATTTCTGGAGTTCCTTCATCTCTTTGAACTTTGAAAGTGCCATGAGTTCATCAGCGATTCCAGTCTTGAGAACATTCTTGATGAATCCCTTGGGTGGTTCGAATTTACTCCCGAAATCTTGAGACTTTGAGGTACACTCAGACTTAACCTGACTGGAAAAGTTAGGATTCTCGATGGTTGCTTTGACGAAGATATTGAACGCGTTCTTCACCTGTTGAGGTTTCAGTTTAATCTTCTTCGCCATCTCATCAATGATACCATTGGCGATGAACGCGGCGACGTGGTCTACATGGGAACCACCCTTCGTCGTACAGATACCGTTCACGAATGAAACCTGCTCCATACCATTCTCAGATGGACCCACACACACAGACCACCTGTCCCCCGTGTAAGATGAAACCTCGTTCACGCCTTCATGCATCTTGGTGTAGGCTTCAAAGTTTTGTTTGGGGAGAACATCTCCGTTGAACTTCACTTTACAGTTTTGGGTCGTACAGATGTTCGCATCCCAAACCCTCTTTTGGAAAATACTGTAAATGGTATCGTCCATCTTGGACATCCCAAACCTCTTCCACTCGGGTGTGAAAGTGATAGAGACGGATGATGTGGCACCCGAATGTTTTTTGATTTTTGGTGGGTCACAGACAGTCATATTCTTCGACCACTTTTGGGTATAGGTCTGGTTCGTCTCGTGGTCCTTGATGATCACAGAAAAGTCGGTAGAGTAGATGTTCGCCAACTTGGCACCATAGCCATTGCGACCCCCAACGATACGTTTTTGAGTGTCATCATAGTTGGTACTCGTGAGGAGGTGTCCAAAGACGAGTTCGGGGTTCCATAGACCTTCCTTCTCGTGCATGCGGACACTGATCCCACCGAGAGGTCCATTGTTCTCAATGGTCACTGAGCCCATATCCTTATCGATGGAGACGGAGATGGAACTGACCTGTTTGGGGTGGAGAGAGTTACGGTCGATGGCGTTGACCAGGATTTCATCAAAAATTTTCAAGAGGGCTGGAGAGTACTTGAGGTTCTTCTTGGAGAACTTTTCACCATTGAGGATCCAGTAGGGTTCCGTACCCAACTCAACTGGACCGACATAGGAGTCGGGTCTCTTGAGAATGTGTTCGATATGGGTGAGCTTTTGGACACTCTCCATACTTTCTTGATTTTATTACAAGTCAAAACTCTAACTTAGGTTAATTTAAAAACAAACATCCATACAAAATATATATGCTCACCCTCGCTTCTGTCAAGCCTCATGTGAACACTGCTCGCAGGTTTGAGAAGCGTTTCAACAAGGCGGTTGTCGGAACAGCTGTGAAGGTCATCGACAGAGTGTACAAAGACCGGGACTACGCTCGGTTCTATGTCCTCGAGACGGTCGCCCGTGTCCCATACTTTTCGTTCGTCTCCGTTCTACACCTCTACGAGACCCTCGATATCTGGAGGCGTGCTGATTACCTGGAGACACACTTTGCTCAAACCATGAATGAGTACCATCATCTCCTCATCATGGAAAATTTGGGTGGTGACGAGCGTTTCGTGGATCGATTCTTTGCACAGCATACGGCATTCGCGTACTACTGGTTGACATGCCTTCTGTACGTGGTGTCACCGAGGATGGCTTACAATCTCTCTGAACAGGTGGAGGAACACGCGTATCACACCTACGACGAATTCCTCAAACAGAACAAAGCGAGCCTCTCCCTCGAGAAACCACCAGCTGTGGCTGCCAACTACTACGACGATGTCGACAATCTGTATGATGTTTTTACTAGGGTTCGCGACGATGAAGGTGACCACGTGAAGACGATGCAGGATTGTCAGAATGACACTTTAAATGTTTGCTAACAATAAATGTCGAACAACAACGTACCACGCATTTTGTGGCGTGAGAAACTTGTCAGTAACATGCCCAACAGAAATTCGAACAACGGTGATAAATTCAATAATGGTGATAAGGTCATTCAGTTTAAGTCTGGTAACGTCAATCAATACATTACACCAAACCGTTTCAAGAGACTCGCAAACATGAACATGGGTGAGGCGTACAGAGCCCACGATAACAAATTCCTTTTCAAGAACCCTGTGGATCAGATCTCTGGTGTCCGTCGACAGGATATTAAATTCGTCATTTTGAAGCAAAAATCTTCGAATAAAGTGAATCGATAATTTTCTCGAGATACGATAAGAAGTCATGTACGTGTACTTCATCATCGTCATATTCATTCTCATATTGATGATGCAAAATGGGTCTCGTGGTATGAAACAGTCGCTACAAAAACTGATTCGACAATCGGCGCGGTACGCGACAGCTGCCCAACAGGATGCGTCCCCAGTCATAGCGATACTTCACGCAAACTACGCAGTCGCATATCTCTACGCAGCGAAAGATATATCATCCGATTCACAGATTCATAACGCAACAGGGATCGATGTCAAGAAGTTTACCGAACATGTGACGAATGTACAAGATATGGTCACCAAAAAAACTGCCGAGAAATTTTCGGGCTTCTCTGGGCAGGTTGATATGTATTTGGCTGAAATTGGAGGAGAAGCCTAAGTGAAAGTACATTTTGTAAAAAACCAACAATATACGAAAATGGAAGTCATCCGAGACTCTATGTGGGAACGTTGCCTCGCTGACGCGGCTAAGATGTACCGTCTCAGTGAGGCAAATGATGCATGCTACAATCTAGCGGATGCGACGTGGAAGATGAAAATGAGATACAAGCAGGCTGAACAGAAGAAGAATGAGCGGCAAATCATCGTGATCGATAAAGCACCCACCCTCATAAACGAGCAGCGAAAGAACACTAACATTTGTTCAGCTACGACTATGGCTGGTAAACGGTGTTCATTCAAAGCGGTGTGTGGGGACTTCTGTAAGAAACACAGGGTCGATAAGGGTGTGCTCGGTAAAAAGGTGGACATTAGCAAAATTAAAATAGACGACTAATGTAAAACGATGTTAGATCAAGAGAGTCTTAGACCTGTAATAATAGCGATGGCTTTATATATCGCGATAAGCACAATCATACCCCGCGTCGTTACCAAACCAAGTGGTATTGGATTCATCGATGATATCGTGATGTCCCTAATTTCTCAACGAGACTCGGTCATGAGTGGAACTATCCTTGTCGGTCTCATTGTCTTCGCTACCAATTACATTCAAGATGAATTCTTTTAGAACATTCTCTCTCCCCACTAATTGTTTCGTATGTTCGTGATCCATGTGACGGACACGATTATCGTACGCATGTCTCATGAACTCCAAGAGTTGGTCAAAGTTTGGCTTACCCCAAGTCATACCCTTTTTGAAGAGGAAATCATCCTGCTCCAACTCTTGAAGTCCACAGTCAATCGTATACGGTGTTTTTATGTATTCGGGTGCACCACCATAATCTGTGATGATCACCGGCTTATCTCGCATCGCTGCTTCAACGGCACCCATACCAACACCCTCGGAATGTGAAAAGCTCACATAGCAATCGCATCGGTGGTGAAGATCATCCATCTCAACATTAGATAACATCTTATTGATCACTTCGACCCGTGGAAATTGTATGTGTACGTCTTGATTACTCGTAGCTTTAATGACCAGGCGAGTATTAGGTTCATTCAGACGCACAAAGGCTTGAAGAATATCACGAAACTTTTTACGAGGATCCATGACATTTCCGATATGATAAAATGTATACGGTTTTTCCTTTGGTTGTGGGATATGGGCATGAATCACGTAGAACTCGTTATCAGGGAACTGTCGAGAGAGAACCTTTTTACAGAATTCACTAGGAACAGCGACCCTCTTAAACTCTTTCATGATCAGACCGTAATCTTCGTGAACGGTTTCAGTTTCACACACAGTCATACAGGACAGGTTCTTAACACGGGATTTCGCATACTTGATATATTCAATTTGATTAGGTGTTGGAATCACAAATATCAGTCCGGTATCACTTTCAGGTAATGGTTTACCTATCTCACAGTATCGACCATCAGGTAAAAATAGATTTACATATTTCATCGCATGTTGTCCGATACCCGTTTTAGCATGAGGACCTATGATGATCATTTAGTCTAAGGATGCTATTTCTTTTAAACTATTAACTATTCTTTCGGATGAAAGTGCATTCTTTGTATATTCGTGATCCATATAACGAAGTTGTTTATCGTACGCATCTCTCATAAATTCCAGTAATTGTTCGGGGTCTGGGTCACCCCAAACCATATCGTCTGTAAAAAGGTAATACCCATTTCCAACCTTTTTTGGAACACAATCAATTGTGTATGGCGTTTTTACGTATTCTGGACCACCAGCATAACCCGGTTTAATTACAGGTTTATCTCTAAGAGCTGCCTCAATGGCTCCCATACCAATACCACCCTCAGAATGACTGAAATTTATATAACAATCACATTGGCGATGCACTAAATCTATTTGATGGTCATCGAGTTGTTCATTTATGACCTGAACATTTGGGATATCCACAGTAATTGGGGCATTACTTTGTTGTTTTATGACCAACCTTGCGTTTGGTCTGTCTAAACGACTAAATGTATCCAGAACTTTCTGAAAATTTTTTCGAGGGTCACTCAGATTCCCAATTGTGTAGAATATATAGGGTCTGGGAGGTGGTTTTGGAATATGAGGCGGTATAACGAAAAACTCATTATCTGGGAATTGTCTAGAAAAGACTTTCTTACAAAATTCACTTGTAACAACAACTCTCTTATGGTCTTTCATGAGAATACCAAAATCCTCGTGAACGGTTTCGGTTTCACATATTGTTATCATCGTGATATTTTTAACACGACTTTTGATATAATCGTAATGCATGAAAAGAGTATCAGCTGGTATAGCAAATAGAAAAGCGTGGGTTAATTCTGGAAGTTCATGACCTAAAGTGTAATACGTACTACCAGGAAACAATTTTGAATAGTTGAAACAGAGTTGTGCAATACCACCAGGAAGAGTTGGTCCAATAAATATCATTTCTATTAAAGATAATATTTCTTTTATATATATTACAATGGAAACACTACGCAAAGAGATTGAACAGGAGATGATGCGTGTTCGCATCGACAAGGGTCGCCTCTTCGACCTGCTATTGAAGATCGTCGACAACTGTGGTGCTGGTGGTTCGGGTTCCGCCGGTCCTGCTGGACCCCCCGGTCCCGCCGGTCCTCGTGGTGTTCAGGGTGTCGCTGGTCCCGCTTGTGAGTGTAAGTGTGTAGCGAAGGAGGTCACCGAACCCGAAGCTACCCCCACCCCAGCCAAGAAAACGGTTTCTTCGACCAAGAAAGCCCCCCCTGTTAAGAAAAAGGTTGTTTCTGTGTAAATCGTAAAAACGTCTCACTCATTCCATTTTACATACATGGTTGTGTATGTAAAATGTAACTTCATTAAAATCTTCGTTAAAAATATATGGGAAAGAAAACCATTAAAGCTGAAGAGATAATTTCAGAAAGTGGGTTTTTGGACTTTGTTGGAGAAATCAGGGGTGCGACTGGTGTCCAATTTCAATCCCAGTGGACTAATTTGAGTGTCACAGATATTAATTACAGTTTGGGTAGAGTCGGCATCGGTGCGAACCCAGTAGATGCCAGTCTCCACGTTGAAGGAAACGTGTACGCGACTTCAAACTTGGAAATTGGTCTCGCCAATCTATTCGTGGACACCCAAACATCTAAGGTTGGGATTCTGACGAGAACACCACAGGCGACCGTCCATGTGGAAGGGAATGTATACACATCTTCCAACCTCGAAGTTGGTGTCGCTAATTTGTTTGTGGACACCCAAACTTCGAAGGTTGGGATTGGGACAAACACACCTCTATATAAACTTGACGTACATGGAACGGCGAATGTTGGAGTTTTAACGACGACAAGTGTTTCGGGTGATGGTTCCGGTCTTACAAATATCCCATCCTCCGCTGTTATCGGTGGTTCCGATATTTGGATCACAGCAGGTAATAACATCTCTTATACAGTTGGTAATGTAGGTATTTTGACCGCCTCACCCACAACAGCCCTCGATGTTAATGGAACTGTGACGGCGACCAACTTTTCGGGTCCGCTCACCGGGGTTGCGACGAATGCGACGAATGCGGTGAACGCATCCAACGTAAACATAACTGTCCAGACTCTACTACCAGCTACTCGACGAGTTATTTTCGGACCTAATGAGACTTTAACTGGTAACCGTGGCTTATTCTCGGATGATCAATTACTTTATACGGGGAGTACGGGTACCCTACAATCGACCAGGTTTTCTGGTGATGGTGCGGGGCTCACAAACCTGACACGCACGAATATGCCCGATTTGGTAGCGACACGCGTGAAATTAGGACTTGAGGCGGGTCAGAACGCCCAAGCAGTTCACGGTGTCGCCGTTGGATCACAGGCTGGTAAAACAACCCAAGGAGAAGCTGCGGTCGCTGTTGGGTATAATGCTGGTCTGACTACCCAAGGAGCCAATGCCGTCGCTTTGGGTGCCAATGCGGGTCTGACTAGTCAGGCTGCTAATTCTATAGTCATTAACGCCACTGGGGTAGCGGTGAACAATACCACTACTAACTCATGTGTCATACAACCCATCCGCGGTGGGAACATTACGGCGAGTGCTCTGGCGTATACGAGCGCCGGTGAACTGGTGGAAGAGACAAATGTACACTTTGATACTAACGGTCGAGTTGGTATTGGAAAGACAAACCCTGGAACAGCCCTCGATGTTGTTGGAACTGTGACGGCGACGGCGGTATCGGGGACTCACCTAGGACCAATTTCGGGTTCGAACACAGCTAATTTCTCGACTATCACGGTGTCCGGGGGTCTTGTTACGAACACGGGTGGGGTTACAAAGAAGACCTATTCCTACAAGGCTTCCATCACTGCTGGAACTAAGCCGGATATTGCGCTAGTGTTTACAAACCATTCGTTTTCCGCTAAAATAACGGCGCATCTCATCGAATCCGATGTTGAGATGAGTGCACTCACACTTGATGTCTCAGGTGGACGGTTGGGTGGGGCGACACCGAGTAACCTAAACATCGCTAAGGGAGCCCTCTCTGTGTTCGGTGATACAACCTCAAATCCTTGGAGTAGCGGTGTGACCACTACTGCAACGACGGTAACTCTGACACCAACATCAAACCTGAATGGTACGGGAGAATACCGTATCTTCGTGGAGTACGTATCGGGAGATACTGGTGGGGCTCTCTCGAGTATAGCTGGTGTTACTATGGGGTATTAAACATCCCCATAAATTTCTAGAATGTCTCTAACGATGGGACTTCTCTCGATATCTTTGAATTCAAATTGAATGTATTCGATGCGTTTATGATCCTTACCTTTGATACGTTCACATATATCCTTGAGACCATTTTCTTCATACTTCCTATCGTGTTGTTTCAGGTCACCTGTGATGATCATCTTACTTCCCTTACCGATACGAGTCAAGAGCATTTTCATTTGACTCGGTGTAGAGTTCTGCATCTCATCAGCGATGATGAAGGCATCTTTGAATGTTCTACCACGCATATACGCTAGAGGGCAAATCTCGATGATTTTCTCTTTAATCATGTATTGGATATCATTTTGTGTGTAGTAGTCAGCGAAGATGTCCATGATGGGTCGAGTCCATGGATCCATCTTCTCTTCGAGTGTTCCCGGGAGGTATCCAATATCTTCTTCTACCGAGACCACTGGTCGAGTCATCACGATCTTCTTGTATGTTTTGTCGTTATATCCATGAATAGCCGCACAACATGCCAACATCGTTTTACCTGTTCCAGCTGGTCCGACGGCGAAAACCATAGGTTTATTGATGCTGTAGAGCACTCGATTATAGTCTCTCTGATTATCATTTTTAGGAATGACATCTGGAAGCACTTCTTCTTCCATCTCTAATTCCTCGATGTAATATTCAGTTTCGTAAGATGATGGGGAACGTCGTCCTTTTCTACCTCCCATACTTTTTACGTAGAAGATTTATTAACCCACCATATAAATCCTCCGAACAATGATACCAGTATAGCAACCAGTAATCCAAATGAGTATTTTTTAGGGTTTTCATCTGGGGGTTTATCTGGTAATTTCTGAACATTTTGGTTGAGATTATCAAGTTTTTGGAGTAACTTTTCTAATAGTACCAGAATCTGTGCTTCTTTATTAACTGGTTTTTCTTTTACGTTAACTGTTGTGATTTCGAGAACCATGAACCAACGAGCATCTGGTTGAAGGGTTAGGTAATCACCATCATCCTGTTGTTCGTATAATTTGAAATTCAAACGTTTTATCGATATAGGATTAAAATATCGAGTTGGTGGATTGAAACTTTTCCATTGTTTATCTCGTATGACAATCCCACTCGCACCCACGAAGTGTCTTTCTAATGGTACCCTCGCGAGGAGTTGTCCACTTCGTTCGTCTAACATCTGGGCTACTTTTGGTACATCGGGGCATACGACATCTATATACTTCGCAATGTTTGTATTAAGATTCGAATCATTCTCACCAATCTGGGTCACGTAGAAATCAACCATTTTAATCCCTATGACTCGACTCATATCTTCCACGTGTGTGTTTGACTTTAGAGTGAGGTCTAGGGAAAATGCGTTATTCGTTCCATTCACAAATTCTGAATCCAAAACAACATACTGAACCTTTTTAGGTATATCGTCTAAAGACATTCTACTACTATAAAATATTATAATATGATTCCAGCGATCGCGAGGAACACGATACTATTCACCGGGGGTTTAGCCACATTCGGAATCATTGATTTTATTCGTCTCATGAATACATATAAAAAGAAGAAACCATAGTAATCTAAAGATGCTTTTGACGGCTTTCTACAACACTATGTTCTCTATGGGTCCATATTACTTGGAATCGACATATAAATGGGTGAAGATGGCTCTTTGGGATGCACCCACTCGCATCATTCTGGATGTCCAACTTGAGCAAATGAGACTCGAAAGAAACCTAAGTCGTGAGGAAATGGGAGAAAATCAAGAATGAAAGAATACCACTTCCCAGTTGTCACCGACGAGTATCGGATCGCTTTTCTCCAAGCGACTGAAGCCCTCTGTCCAGACGTCCAACGTCTCATTTGGGAAGAGGTGTTGTATTGCACCCAACCTATCAACCCCCCACCAACCCCAAGAAAATGTCCAACCTATTCCAGGCTGTCGTCAGCTTCTTTGCCCCGAGACCTCCTATCATTACTAAAGGAAAGTTGATTGAAGCAGTCAACGACTGCGGTGAGAAGAGGTACATCGAACTGGAAGGTTCGAAACTGATTAACGACCGTCGCGAAAATCTCGAAGTCCTCCTTACGAAGTGCAAAAGACTAATGTCCTTCGTAAAGAATAAGAAGTGGGATGAGACGATGTACACCCGAATTGTAAAACTATCTGATGATGTTCGTCTCTCCATGTATAAGAATGATGATATTCTTCCACTGTTTGAAGAATTTGAGAGTGTTGAGAACTTTTTCAAGAGGACTTCAAAATCTAAAATGAACCTAAGTAGCCTCGATAGTGTGTAATTTTAAGAAGATGCAAAGTTTGATGAGCCTGATAGACAAAAACGCCCATTTGATTCCGGAGGGGGACTACCTACAGATGTGTCGAATCATGAAGGAACTTCACCGGAGTGAGAAGACCCTCCTCGTGACCCCTGATGTGGTTGGTGAAGATTTTATCATGACCTCAGATGCTCTTAATAGGTGTCATAAATGGATCACAGTAACGAATACACTTCATGACGCTTTCGTTGAACATGAGAAAGACCCCGAAGACAAGGTGAAGGTGGGAATTTTCAAACAACTTCGAGAAGCAACCAAGTCTTATTGGCGTGAGTTTACTCAGACATACGGGTACGATGAACTCATGTGGTTTATTCACAGAGGGACACTCGCACAGAGGTATTATAGACACCTAAGTTCAATAGAAAGAATGTAATACTCGACAAAATGGATCTCTTCCACAAAATAATCGATCTCATCGACAAAAACTCGAGTACCATCCCTGAGGGGGACTACCTCGAGTTGTGTGATACCATTAAGAAATTGCGAGATAAAGTCAAACCCCCGTCATTTCTTCTTAATCAAAATGATCCACTTTGGGAAACGGCATATGATCCAGAAAGGGATGGTCCACCGGTCTATGAACCAACATTACCGTCCGATCCCGATACAGCTGCCCAACGAGACCGAGAACAACTTCTTCAACGGTGGAGGGAACTCGATGAAGAAGTTATGTATCCCGGTCTTAATCAGTTTCTACAGGAATTACATGAGGAATGGACTGATACAGAAGTCATCTCTCCCGAGACCTGACGTCCATATGAAGTGGTGCTGACGGATCTATTCTAGCCGAAGTGCGTGGTTCTATATGCGCTGATGGGTCAATTGTACCTGGTGCGTGTAATACTTTTAGTCTCGTGAGTTCCTGTAATTGAATATGTATCTGTTTGAGCTCATTACAAATTTTCACATATACCCACTCTCTCTTCGTTGGGAACATCTCATCATCCATGATTTCCATGATCTTTCGTACGTGTTCCATACCTAAGTGAGGTGTAGAATTTATATTTTCAGATTACACAACTTTGTGCTGAACTTAAAACTAACATCACCCTATCATAAAATGTCACTTGTTCCTATCAAGTTGATTAAGGATATTTCCATCAGAAACAGACTCCTGAAAATCAAAGATGAAACTCCTGAAATTGATAAGAATGATTACATCGAATCGAGAATTACCACAAATGCGAGGGCTCGTAATCTCATGGCTATAGAGGATGCTTCTGAGATGGCAAAGGATTACCTTCATAGGGAGGGTTTCTTTGTAAGGTTTGGAGAAGACATTAAAAAGGAATCTGGAAAAGATTTCAAATTTTCATACCGTAAGACCAGTGCGATGGAAAGGAAGCGTACAGCGTCTAATGAAGTCAATGGTATCGAGTATATTTTGATGGAGCATTCTTATCCGGATGGTTCGGGGCATTACGGTATGGCTAAAGTCGATCATGACAATAAAACGGCTGTAATTTACGATTCGATGACGGATGAAAATTCAGATTTCGAAGAACCACTCCGCTCATTACTCGGTCGTAGGTACAAGATATCTATGAGAACGTTATTTGGGTGTTACCCACAACCCACGGGTGGTTTTGTTTCGCAGTCGTTTGCCAATTTTAAGAATAAGAACTCGGTGGGTCTTTCTCAAAAGAAGTTGGAGGAGGCATTTGTCATTTCTCAATACGATGAACTTTCCCAACACCACTTCTGTTACATGGAGTCATTTCTCGTTATGATGACTGACCTTGGTATTCTTAGACCCGGTCCCAAAGACCCACGTGAACGTCTCGAATACATTAAAAAGTTTATTTGGGGAGTGATTCATGAGTATGTTCCCAAGTCGAATCGTAGGACGGCTCAATGGAAATATTTCGAAGAGTATTTTCTGTACATCATGGAAACGTTTGATTCAAATGGTAAGCGTTTACCTATGCGAAATGGTATGATTCAACTCCCTCCCTTGAATGGGAATGTACAGTTTAAATTAAGGAAGATAAAACTACCTAAGTTACCTAAGTAGAATCAAAACATTGTAATTTTCAAGAAAAAATGGGTTCTACCCGAAGCCATCCACTCCCCCCCGGAATTTTTGTTGAGATGAAGCCCTCCCCAGATGAGTTTGATGACTGGACTGAAGAGGATTTTGATAATGAAATCAGAAGACTTCGGGAACGTATCAGAGAACTCGAAGCCAAAAAGGTCAAGTGTGACGACGACGATGATATCATGCACGACCCCGATGTTCGTGAGATGATTGAAAACGGTGAACACACCTGTCACATGTTTGACGCACCTTGCCAAGCGTGTGAAGATGATGAGGAAGAGGAGGAGGTTACTGACAAGTTACATGCTCATTTTTGTTAATCGTCCATGAGTAAATCGATTTCTTTCTCGTATGTTTGTGAGAGTAGAATAGTTTTTAGGTCTTGTGTGAATGTAACATACTTTTTTGGAATATCCCCCCACAATCTCTCATTCGAAATAAATGCGTCAACAGCTCCATCAGCCAGTAGTGGTTCTAGTAGAACCCAATTTGGTTCATTATACTTAATCTTTTTACAACCCCTTGCAAATCTCCGTGAATATATGTACCACGCGGCGATACTCTTATAAGTGTGTATAGGTCGCTTCCCCTTTTCGAGACATTTTCGTAATGACGGAACTATGAACGTGTGGAACTTGGTGAACCCATCCATACAGATTCTATCCAGTTCATCTAGATTTGTAGCACTTGAAAACCTTTCTTCAACTTTATCTATGTAGTCATACACATTGAACGGAAGATCAATATCGATCGACGGTGCGATTTCTTCTCTTTGGAGATTTTTAAAATGTTTGAGGTGTACCGGATCATTCATGACCTGATCGAATGTGTCATAACCAGAAAGAGCACCCAAATATGCGAGTGAGGTATGACCCCCGTTTAGGATTCGAATCTTTGTTTCTTCATAGGGCTCAATATCATCTGTGATCACGACACCCACCTTTGTTAGGTCGGGAAAGTCTGAGGCAAATTTATCCTCTATGACCCATTGTGTATATTCTTCTGTTTGTACGGCTGTATGACCAAAACCCGGGAAGAGTTCTTCGACTTCTCCACGAAGTGCATCAGTTGTTCGGGGTGTGATACGGTCGACCATACACGAAGGAAACTTCACATTCTCCCTTATCCAATCTGCGAGTTCGTGTTGATTTGTTTGGTAGAGGTATGCTAAAAATTGGGTTTCTAGGACTATACCATTTTGACGAATATTGTCGCAACACAAGATGGTGATGGGATTATTCCTGTTTCGGAGACCGCAAGCCAGGTACTCGAAGAGGGGCGACCCCGGGGCGTATCCACTCTCAGTGACGGTCACGGTGATGAGATGAACACTGGGGAGTGTGAGCATATGCTTTGCGATGGTTCTATTCTTGGTCCAATCGATATAGTCAAGGTGAGACCTAACAAACCTGTACTCTGAGGGTGTCTTCACGATATAGTCATCGATTTCCCGAAACCCTTCATTCCTGAGGTTGACGGCGACTATCCCCCATCGAAGGTCGCCCGTCTGTTCCATGTAGTCGTCGATGTACATGGCCTGGTGCGCTCTATGAAAGTTTCCATATCCTATATGTACCACACCAGTTTGACAGTCGGACTTATCATACATTCGTTAAGTTACTTAGACAAATTAAAATCAAATAGAATTAAGTATGAATGATCTTCTTCGAGCCATGCAGTTGATTGATAAATTTTCAAATAAAATACCCGAGGGTGATTACCTCGAGTTATGTAATTGTCTGAAGACTGCGTATAATAAGAGGGTGGATCCTGTGTATTTCTTTGACTACGATACTTTCATGATACCCGAAATCGGTCCATCCGAGGATACATACCGGTATTTCTATGATCATTATTTCGATAGAGCTTTGAATATTGATAGTGATTTCATACAGGGTCAGATTACTTACTTGAAGAAGGAACTTCAAGATGGTCAACCTATTAAGCGTATTACGAAGAATGTGCGAAACGAGGTTAGGAAGCATTATTGTTGTATTCATGGTTTGGATACCGAAGAAGTTGACGTAGGATTTTCGGATGCGGATTGGAACCAGATGTGTAAGACATACGTGGAGATCGAGAATCACTTTAGGGCGAAGTATGTTGAAGCTGTTAAAAGAAAACTCGAGTGGTTAGAAGATTCTGATGATAGATTGGATACATTGTAAAAATGTTGGGGTACATAAATGGACGTGGTGTTTACATACGGTAGATTTAATCCACCACACAAGGGACATAAAAAGATGATTGAGGAAATTATTAAGAAGGCTCGCAACACTCAGAAGAAACCAGTTATTATCGTCTCACATTCTGTGGGTAATTTGAAGAACCCTCTCCCGGTGGCGAATAAGTTGCGTATTTTACGAGGTTGGTTTCCTAAAGTGACCTTTATGTCGTCCGCAAAGAATCGAAGTATCGCCAAGATTGCTGAAAACTTTGGACCAAACTCTGTAATGGTTGTTGGTCAGAATCGTAAAGATTCATTCAAGTTTTTACCGTTTAACAAGATTTCTGTTGCGCGTCAGAACAATGCGCCATCTGCGACTAAGGCTCGTATGGCAGCCTTAAATGGGAATAAGGAACTCTTTAAGGAGTTGACTGGGTACAATTTGACTAACAATATCCTAAACAAGATCCAGAAACCCAAGATAAAGGTATGAGAAGTGACTAGAGAATGTATGCCATTCACCCAATTGCATCTCATACACCACACGCAACCCACGCCAAGCGTTTCAATAAACGTTTCAAAATCTATGCAACACCTTACAAGGCTGTTGACCCATACCGCGAGACATCCCTCCGTTATATGGGGTATGCGAATGAACTTGGCGAAGCTTTCACTACCTACCTCCCTGAATGGGGTCTTCCAGCTTCCTACTGTGTTGCTGCATCCTATGTCATGTTTGACACAATCGACAAGGGGCAGAAGGCGTATGATGCTGCCGATGAAGGTGAAAAATTCCAAGACACTCTCAGGATTTCCGCGGAGACACTAACATGGCAGATGCTTGCGTCGGTTTTCTGGCCGGGTTCAATCATCCGTGTGATCGTAAATGCGTCAGCCACTATGATTTCGAATAGACATCTAGACGATCGGCTTCACTTTTTACCTACACTCATTGGACTGATGGCTATTCCTGTGATTGTGAAGCCAATTGATACTACAGTGGATAAACTCATGGAGAACTCTGTGTCGAAAGTCATCAACGGTGAAATCAAAACACCTGAAGACGCCAGTGCTGCATTCATGACTACGGTTGGTTCTTTTTCTGTACCACCGATCATGTTTTTTATCGCAGCCGCAATCAAAAAGTTGAAAACCTAAGTTGGTAACAATAAAATCAAAAAGTAAATAAAAATGGAGGATCTTGCACAACTCATGGAGCAACTCGACCTCATCTCCAAGTCAATTCCAGAAGGGAATTACTTGAAGATGTGCAATAACATTAAGAATATTCACCAGGACATCCGCGATAGAGACCCACCTGCAGTTGATATGAGAAGACCCAGGGTGGCTATCCCTTTCATGCCAACGATACATATAGATACCGATGACGACGATGAAAACGCAGAAGAAATTAATGCATATGACGAATGGGCTGAAAACCAGGCGGCAGTCATTTATATGCAGGAGCAGATCAAAATGAAGCGAAAGCACCTGAAAATGCTCAAAATTCGTAAAAATATAACAGAGGTGGTCAAGAGAGATGCGATCAAGGAAAAAGCGCAGCAGTTGGGTATCAGAATGAGGAGCTATACTATGGATAACCTTCGTACGAGTGGGGTAAGAATCCCAGACGAACGATTGTTTTATAAGGGGTACCTGGACCGACAAAATCTACTTAACCAGGGTGCACGTAATGACTTGGAGGAGGAGATCAATGAACTTGAAGATCAGATCGAGTGTATTCAGATTTTGTAGGTTTGTGTACACCACCACTTATTACCACCAGTGTACTCAAAGATTATATGAATCATAGCACCCGTGATAAACAGTAGCCACACTAGATCTAGTTTTTTAAAGTATTTCAGGCTGTAAAAAATTCCTACATTCATCATTCCTATTACTATAGATTCTATGGCAACGTTTACGACCGGACGGGGCATTTTATTATATCGTAAGAAAAAAAATATTTGTAGTTAGTATAATATGAAGAACCAAACTCAGCAGATAGCTATGTACATGGCTCTCGGTGCCGCTATTACCATGCTCGTACTTTACTTCTCAGGACAGTTGAAGTTCGTTGAATACCTTGAGGGTGAGGAAGGTGAGGAGGGTGTCGAGGAGTATGAGGGTGAGGAGGATGAGGATGGCGTCGAGGCTTACGAGTCCGATTCCGATTCCGATTCCGAGGATGAGGCGTAAATACACAATACGAGGTTTGAATCAATAAATAACGATTCTATTTTTATCAAAAATCCACTTTGATAAAAATATAGACGTATAATATACAAATGGAACCATATGCGACCGCAGCGCAGCCAGGACCACTTAACGGTAACCGACCCCCAGTAAATAATGGTGGTAACGCTTCTTTTTTTAATCAGTATAAGACCCAGATTTTATACGGTGTTGCTATCGTTGTTGTGATTGTAATCGCGATGATGATGTTTAGGCGCAATCGGAGTTCCTTTTACACAGAAGGTGGTAAAAACAAAAAGGACACAGGGGAGGTGAAGACGTTAAAAACTGAGAACAAGAAGACAAAGGGTCGTGAGATTGAAACGAAACCTGTAAAGGTTGTGGGTCCATCGCCTAAAACGTCCAAGGTTCCCACCGCTAAGAAGATGTAGAAAGCCTAAGTTAATCAACAAAGTTCCATAAATCAAGTATAAAAATGGACGAAACCACTCTTACCGAGATTTTGAGCGCTATTCAGAGTCTCCGTCAGGAGATCTCTTCTCTGAAAGGGGGAGAAAAGGAAAGGGTTATTTGTGAAGGTATCACGGGAAAGGGTACACCTTGTAACAATCGAGCCACTCCCGGTTCGAAGTGTTGTAAGATGCATTCAGGTACCCGGGTCGTTGTTGAAAAAAAGGAGAAAAAGAAGCGGGAAAAGAAGGATGTAAAGCCCAAAAAGATTCAGCCTGAACACACGCACGGTATTGGTGAGATTCCGTCCGAACCATGTGAATTGTGTCTAATGCACGGTGATGTCCTTGATCCCGAGTTACCTAACGCTGGTTTCGAGGGTGACGATATCACCGATCGTTTGCGTAGACTTCTTGAATCTGAAGAAGAGACTTCTTTTGCTATGTCTGATGAAACACAGGAAAATGAGTGAATCTTAGAACTGCTTATAAAACGTGTATATTGTGAACATAATCATGACGATTAGTATTAATTGTAATGAAGTAGAAATCCTAAGCCAGTCAGCGACAATCTTTTTTTGATTTTCATCTTTCAAACTCCCCCTGAACATAGAAATCTGAGAATTAAGATTCTGTAAAATCGAGAACGCTAACAAGAGGGTAGCCAGACTGACAAGAATGAATGCTATGTTATAGACAGAGTCCCCTTGTCCGCGATAAAAACGAGATACACCGAGTAGAGCGAGCGATATAGATGTGTACAACCCTACATTACGCAGGGATGTTTGATAAAACATGAGAGTATCTTTGAATGTGAGTTCCATATGTTATAGGATAAGAAAAAAATAACGCATTTGAAGGGTTTATGGTATCGTGAGAAGCAGGAGGAGACATACAAGAGTTTGGTGAGTTTGATGTTTGATGAGTTGATTGGTGAGTACAGTGATATATTTCTTCAGTGTTTGGAGGTTG